>Ga0208752_100010_pt1 | contig 143013 bp, 119 predicted proteins | sample LakWasMet27_LOW6_2_FD_183871 | JGI IMG/M metagenome (GOLD analysis project Ga0208752, IMG submission 183871) | Freshwater sediment methanotrophic microbial communities from Lake Washington under simulated oxygen tension - Sediment Metagenome... | ecosystem: Environmental > Aquatic > Freshwater... | reverse complement strand
AGATTGCTACGCAAGCCCCGGCTGTCCTGCTCCAATATCGTTTATCCACGACAAGGTGGCTAAACATCGCAGCAATGACGTTACGCTATCGGCATCGACCGATTGCATTTTTCCATCGCAAACAGCCTGCTCGAAAAAACGCCGGAACGATATAGCTACCGGGGACTAAGATTCACGCACCTTCCGACTCCGGTTCGGTGCATTCCATGAATCTCAGCGGTTGAACTGTTTGAAAGGCAGGCTACAAGCAGATTCATTTTTAAACAGACGTTTCCACGAATCGTTCTAATCTTCAAGTACCAACCTTCAACGCCCATTCTTGCCGCTAAAAACCTTCCTGCAAAATAAAAACCAATATACACAAACCTATCTTGCCTTTCACTGACGCGGGGTAGCGTCAGTGCCACTCTGATTTATTGCCGCGTAACAGCGGCTTTTTTATGCCTGAAATGGTGACAAGTGTTGCCGGCGTTTTTTCAAAGTGCGCCAGGATAAAATTCGGGCAATAAAAAAGGGCTTGGTATTAACCTAAGCCCTTATTTTACATGGTGGCGATAGGTGGATTTGAACCACCGACCCCGGGGTTATGAATCCCGTGCTCTAACCAACTGAGCTATATCGCCTTAATCTGTCTGCATCAAAGAGGGCGCATTTTAGTTATGCGCCCTGCTTTTGTCAAACGTTGAATCTGAAATGCATCACATCGCCGTCTTTAACGATGTAATCTTTTCCTTCCAATCGCCACTTACCAGCATCTTTCGCGCCTTGTTCGCCTTTGTAAGCAATAAAATCCTGATAAGCGATTACTTCAGCACGAATGAAGCCTTTTTCGAAATCAGTGTGAATCACGCCGGCTGCTTGCGGTGCGGTGGCGCCGATGGAAATGGTCCAAGCTCTAACCTCTTTAACGCCGGCGGTAAAATACGTCGCTAGATTTAACAAACTGTAGCCAGCCCTGACAACACGGTTCAGACCGGGTTCTTCCAACCCTAAATCATCCAGAAATTCTTGCTTTTCATCGTCGTCTAATTGAGAGATTTCCGCTTCAATAGCCGCGCAGATAGGCACTACCATTGCACCTTCTTGATCAGCAAAGGCTCTTACGCGGTCGAGTAAAGGATTGTTATCAAAGCCATCATCTTGAACATTGGCAATGTACATAGTCGGCTTAATGGTTAGCAAACACAGGTCTTTAATCAGGGCTTTTTCATCATCAGTCAACCCTAAAGTTCGTGCCGGCGCCCCAGTATCAAGTTGTACCAGTATTTTTTCGAGCACTAGCTTTTTGGCTACGTCGTCTTTATTGCCGGATTTAGCACCTTTGCTGGTTTTTTGTAGCGCTCGTTCCACTGAAGCCATGTCGGCTAAAGCCAATTCGGTATTGATAACTTCAATATCATTAATAGGATCAATCTTGCCGGCGACGTGAATTACATTATCGTCCTGGAAACAGCGCACGACATGGGCAATTGCATCGGTTTCGCGAATATTGCCCAAAAACTGGTTTCCAAGGCCTTCACCTTTGGAAGCACCCGCGACTAAACCGGCAATATCTACAAATTCAATTGTGGTCGGCAGCATGCGTTCAGGTTTAACAATTTCTGCCAACTTATCCATACGCGGATCAGGCACAGGCACAACGCCTACATTGGGATCAATAGTGCAAAATGGGTAGTTTTCAGCCGCAATTTTGGCACGGGTTAATGCATTAAATAGGGTCGATTTACCGACATTCGGCAAACCAACAATTCCACAGTACAACGCCATAAAGTTCTCTTAAGAGTTTTTGATAAAAGGTTTGTTCGGCAAAGAAAATCCAGCTGAAACAATCGCGGAATTATACTAGCTAAGGCAGTAAGCAAGGCAATTAAATGGGCGGCAAATAATTTCTATGCATTGTCAGTAGAAAATTATCGCGCCCAAAGTGTTCACTGCTCAGAGGCGTTTGCTTTAAATTGACGCATTACCACGTAGCCGGAGATAGCGCCCCATAACATCATAAAAAGGCTGTAGAGCATCATCTCAGGCACAAAGCTATCAACATCTCTGGAGTAGTCCCACACATCATCTATCAGCGCTAAAGTCAGCAAAATATAAATTGAAACCTTCAACCGAATAACATGCGCATAAAAAACACCGATGCCGAGAATGACAAAACCGGCAATAAATCTAATCGCACTATGTACCAATAATTCCCCACTAAAACTTACTTTCAATGCTGCAACAGCAAAATAAAGCATAATCAGGCCTAATACGAACACGATGACAACATTTAATAACTTCATTATTACTCCACGTTATTCGCTAATTAATTTCAGGCCTGGCGGCAACGTTTCGCCAAACATTTGTTTTTCTTCAGCCGAATTCAATTCTTTAAAGTGTTCAACCATATCGATCCAAGATTGAGGGACTTTACTGAGTTTCATTTTTTCAATGATCTGTTGCCGAGTATGAGGAGCAATCTCTCTTACTCTATCGCCACTCATTCTGGCAATGAGGGTGGCTGCAAAAGCAGCTTGTGGTGTTTTTTTCCAGTCTTCAAGCATGATTTGCTGCAACCATTTTTCTGCTATGGCAGCGGCTATCACATTATGGCTACTGCCATGAAACGGAACCCGCGCACCGATTCGGCCTATCGCCCACCAGGTTTGGCTAGATTCAGAAGACTTTTGCAGGCGTTTTAATAGCCATTCGCCCAACTGACTTTTTTTATCAACCGGTAAGCGTTCCAATACAGCCGCTAGCCGCACCATGTCATCATAACCGCGAGTCTTAATTTGCTTGGCTACGCCAGGCTGCCTGGCTGACTCTGGATTGATGTATTTGGCAATATCTTCAAAAATTTGTTGCTGAGCTTGTTCGTTTAAACCGCCGGCAACCCGCCGCCACAGTATCCACCACTCCGCCCAATGCTGTGCTTCAGTAACAAACTGAATGCCTTGTGGATAAAGCTTCCAAAGTTGTTCGACGCGCCAATCGTCAAGCGGGTAACCGAAACCCGGCCGCAAACAGAAGCCGATCAAGCTCAACCACAGACGCTCATGATGTTCAGATCGACGACGATATTTAGCTCCTTCCAAGAGCGCCGCAAACATCGCTCTTAGTAAGGCTGTAGGCCATTGATTCCGGTCAGTTCCGAGGATTTTTTCCAGATTAGTACGGAGATTTTTAACAGCTTTGGGATCAATTAATTTCGATTTCGAGCCAAAAACTGTTTGTATTTGGTCGATAACTTTATCGAACTGAGCCGGTAGCGTGGCATCAAATTGAGCGGCGCTTGCCGATTTTTTTCTGATTTGGAATTCTACGTCCCAACGCTGAGTGTTATCGCTGACGGAAACACATTGGATTTTAAGCGTACCGATCTCTGTTTGGGTGACAGCAAGTTCAACAACTATTTCTTCTTTATGATTGCTATCGTCTCCTTCGAAGGCAACCGCCAATGGTGGCAAGGAGTGAAATACATCAGTAATTTCGGTCACATCGCCAGGCTTAAAAGGGCTATCGCCGGACAATGAAGCCAAGTGAAAGCGCACCGGCACCCCAAGGCGCAACGCAAAACGGCGATCCTTCAAGATGATTTCTGCGCCTTCATCGCTACCTTTGGGTAATAAACAAACACCCTGTTGCCCACTTGCATCACTGGTATCAATCAGCAAAAAATAACTGCGTGCAGAGCCACCACCAATCTTTAACTTTTTGTCGCGCCTGGCCACGGCATAGCTCACCGCACCAAACGCAACGGCCAATTCGGGATGATTATTCTCTAGTAACACCGGCGGACTGGAGCGCCAAGCGCTAATCAGGTCAACTACTCGCTTGGTAATCGATTGACTGCGAAATACTCCGCCGTTAAGTAATAAGGCATCAGGTACCTCAGACTTTCCTGCTAACGCTTCGCGACAAGCGCCAGTATGTAACTGCAAAAATGCGGCAATATGTTTACTGACAGCCGGTTCGGCGGTATAGGGCAAACCAAATTCGACCACACCACTGCGCTTTCTATCTGGTAACTCATTCAAGCCAGACAATGGAAAAAACCCATCCAGTGCAATCGCTCTGACTTCATCTTTCGTCAATACAACAGTACGCGAACCGCCAATCAATTTTGCACCACCACCTAATAAGGTAACAGTGTGCTGTTCGGGCGCATCGTCAGCTAGCAGCCGCTCTTTAGCCGTTCGGCATTGTTCAATAAGCTGCGCAAACTCGGCAGCTGATAAGCGTTTTTCGTCATTTGTTAAGCGATTTTCTGCAGCATGAGCCAGTGCCAAATCGATATTATCGCCACCCAACATAAGATGATCGCCAACACCAATACGGGTTAGCTTGGGCTCTGAATCACCCTGCTCGACCTTAATCAGTGTTAAATCGGTAGTGCCGCCACCGACATCACAGACCAACAATAGATGCACATCAGCTAGAGCCTGCTTGATGTTACCCACATGTCGTCGTAACCAGTCGTAGCAAACAGCCTGAGGCTCTTCCAGCAGCCTGACATTATTAAGACCGGCAATTCGTGCAGCTTCTAAAGTCAAAGAACGTGCCGCCTCATCAAATGAAGCCGGTACGGTCAACACAATATCTTGTTGCTCTAACGGCGCATCTGGAAACTTATGCCCCCAAACTGTGCGGATATGCGCAAGGTAACTGGCACTGGCATCAATAGGTGAAACCTTGTCGACATCATCACCCGCTCCCCACGGCAAAATATCTGCCGCATGATCAACTGAAGGATGTGAAAGCCAGCTCTTGGCGCTAGTCACTAGTCGACCTTTACTTTTCGCGCCTAAAAGTCGCGCAGCTTCACCAATGACAGAAGTCTGTCTTGAATTATGCTGCCCATTTGGAAAGCTTGCATCAGCGTCAGATAACTCGCCTTCAGCAGAGTGGTAACGCACTGATGGCAGCAAAGGTCTTGCCGCTACCTGCCCTGGCGCAATCAATTGCTCTATTTGAAATAATTGAATATCTTGATTGTTCTGCTCTGCGTTTATATAGGCAACAACAGTGTGTGTTGTACCCAGATCAATGCCGACCAGATAATGAGGAATGGAGTTTTTCACGATAATATTTATCGGTATGTTGTTTGTCTGATGAAACAACGTGGGACAAACATAACAATTAATGAAAGGTGTTATGAATACAGGCAATAACGAATCATTATTGCCTGTATCGCAACTATAAATCAGGGATTATTTTTCTTTCGACTCAGTAGATGAGGTAATTTCATTATCCAGATCTTCAGCATCCAAGCCAGATTTATTAAGCCTATAGTTTGGCGCGATGCTAATAAGCAGAGTTACCAGAGCAGCAGCGTAAGGCACTACCTGCACGGATAAAATAGCGATCCACAAGCGACCACTAAAGTTATCAAAATGCTCAATAGATGCCATTGCGGCAATAGCTGAGCCTATTAAGATAAGTAGCAGTAATTCCTGACGGATAACCAGAAGACCAGCAATTAATGGCCCTTGTTTTTCGTACTTAGGTGTACGCATAAATGGTTTGCCCGAGGTAAACAATCCTTGCAAAGTACCTTTCGCCACCGTATGAGTTAAAGACAACCCCGTCAATGCAGCACCTAATGACTGCCAAAAAGAACACGGAACCCGGGCCTGATAAAGCCATAAGCCTCGGAGTATTTTAAAGCTGAATAAACCAATGGTAGGTAATAAGAATACATTGGATGGTAATTCGCTATGAATTGGGTCGTACAAAATAACAGCTGTCAACAACAAGCTGGTGCCGGTAAATAGCAAGGCTAATGCATCAGAAAACCACGGCAACCAACCAGCCACAAAATAATATTTTTGAGCAGGTGTAAGTGGCGATTTATTAGATGGCAAAAAGCTGCGCCAATGCCCCTTGATAATTTGCATGGCGCCATAAACCCAACGGAAACGTTGAGTCATATAGCCAGACATGGTGTCAGGCATCAAGCCCTGGCCAAAGGAGTCTTTAACATAGACCGAGTCGTAACCTGCTTCATATAAGCGCAAACCCAACTCACTGTCTTCGCAAATACACCATTGCGCCCAGTTGCCTACTTCTAACATCGCAGACTTTCTGACCATAGTCATGGTGCCGTGTTGAATAATGGCGTTGTATTCATTTCGTTGCACCATGCCGATGTTAAAAAAACCGGCATATTCCCAATAACAAAACGATTTGAAAGAGCTTAAATCGCGGTCGCGATAATCCTGCGGCGATTGCACGAAACCGACGTTTTCGTTATCGAAATACGGCACCATAGACTTGAGCCAATCAGGCGACAAAATATAATCACTATCGATAACAGCAATGATTTCTGCATCCGGTGCGGTTTGCTCAAGAGCGTGGTTGAGTGCCCCAGCCTTGAAACCCGGCCAGTTTTCCAAATGAAAAAAACGAAACATTGGTCCTAAGCGTTCGCAATCATCCCGCACTGGTTCCCATATTGTCGGATCATAGGTGTTGTTATCCATTACCAACACTTCCAGGTTGGGATAATCGACTTTGGCAAGTGCTTCCAAGGTTTTGCGCACCATCATCGGTGGCTCGTTATGAATCGGTAAATGCAATGAGACCTTCGGGTATTTAAAGCTTTCTGAAGGTGTCAGCGGCTGGAAGGTTCTTGCGGTTTTGTGATGCCAAATAACTTCGGCTATTTCTAAGCTTTCTATCAGCAAAATGGCAGCGGCCATCACCTGCATCAAGATTAAAATACCCCAGAATATGGCGGTGATTGGTGTCTGATACTGCTGGGCACCGATAGATGCAGACCAAAAGATCACCGAAACGGCAAGGTTAGCTACCAAGCCGAAAAATAGCAGGCCAGGCAGTTTCAAGCTTTTTCTAGTAAACAGGAACAATATCATCAACACAAAACTGAAAATAGCTGCACCTGTCGCCCAATGTTGCCAACCAGGCAAAGCAATAACGTCGCCGTCCATCGGATATTTAGGCTGTCTATCGGCGTTAAAAATGCCCCAGTATGCACCAGCAGAGCCTTCAAGTGATTTTTTCCAGGGTTGATCAAAAGCCTCAACCACGTAATAGGTTATTTTTTCTTTGTCGGCGCGATTGAGGAAATCTCGCAGGAATTTTGCCTGATTAGGAATTGAGGCTGTTGCATGCTCGAATGGTTGACCATCTGACGGCCAACCTACTTCGGTAATAATGACAGGTTTGTTGGGATAGGCTTTTTGCACGTCGTGATAGCGGTCAAATACATAATCGACTGCGTCTTCCGCAGCTATGCCTTCCCAATACGGCAAGATATGTACCGCAATAAAATCAACTTCATTTACCAGTTCGGGATGTTTAATCCATACATCCCATGTTTCAGAAGTACTTACAGGTCGCCAAGTGCGCTGCTTAACTTCACGGATATAGTCGATCAATTGCTGCACTGGAATGTCATCACGAAGTAACACCTCGTTACCCACCATTAAGCGAATAATCTTCGGATTATTTTCTCGGCTGACGTTAATCAATGTTTCGATTTCTTGGCGATTTTGTTCCAAATTGCCGTCGATCCAAGCCCCGACTGTGACATTCAGATTATATTTGGCGGCTAATTCAGGAATTTTGTCTAAGCCTTTAAGCACGCTATAGGTGCGAACCGCATAAGCCTTATTGGCGAGCAATGCCAGATCGCTATCAATATCCGCCGCACTCGGGAAAGTACCGCTGGTAGGCGAATCGTCTTTACGCTTGGGGTCAAAAGTAACCCCCATGGTAGTTTTCGTCCATGGTTGGAGTTGTAAGGGGTTGTTAACATAACTCCAGATACTGAAGTTAATAACAACCAATAGAGCAATGGCGATAACTGTGACTATTTTGGTTTTCATTTTATGGCTCGGAAACCTTTAATTTACGCGATGTTTATGTTGAAAAGGATAGGAAATACCTGGGGCATATTTTACACAGCTAGCAAAGCGGGTAAGCATTTATTTAAGTTACTTAAGAGATAAACAATCGACACTTAAGCAACTTAATTCTGCTTAAAACTTGAACATAAACTTACAAGTTTTAATTCCGCTTAATCTCAGATATTTTTAGCTAATTGTTCGGCATATCCAATATAAGTTCGTGGTGTTAGATCTAAAAGAGCGCTCTTTGCATCAGCGGGAATATCCAGGTTTTCTATAAAAACACGCAATTGTTCAGGTGTAATCCGGTGACCTCTAGTGAGTTCTTTTAGTTTTTCATAGGGTTTTTCAACGCCATAACGACGCATCACAGTCTGAATAGGCTCAGCCAACACCTCCCAATTTGCATTAAGATCCGCTTCAATAGCCTCGACATTAATTTGTAACTTGGAAATGCCTTTTAGGCTGGCCTGAATGGCGATACTGGTATGAGCAATACCGACACCAATGTTTCTTAACACAGTGGAATCAGTCAGATCGCGTTGCCAGCGAGATACCGGTAGTTTTTCGGCTAAATGTGAAAATATCGCATTGGCAAGCCCTAAATTACCTTCTGAGTTTTCAAAATCAATTGGATTAACTTTATGCGGCATAGTCGATGAACCGACTTCTCCAGCAATGGTTTTTTGTTTGAAATAACCCAGGGAAATGTAACCCCAAATATCGCGGTTAAAATCCAACAGAATCGTGTTGAAACGCGATAAAGCATGGAAAAACTCGGCGATATAATCGTGAGGCTCAATTTGAATAGTATAAGGATTCCATTGCAAGCCCAGCGATTCGACAAAGTCCTTGGCAAACTCTGCCCAATCCACGTCAGGATAAGCTACCGCGTGTGCATTGTAATTGCCGACCGCGCCGTTGATTTTACCCAGCAACACTACCGATTGTAATTGCGCTTGTTGACGCAATAGCCGCGCAGCGACATTGGCGAACTCTTTACCGGTAGTGGTTGGCGTCGCTGATTGTCCGTGTGTGCGAGACAGCATAGGTTGGTCGGCAGTATCAATGGCAATTTTTTTGATTGCACTGATGCAATCATCAATTTGTGCAGTAATTACTTCACGCCCCTCTTTAAGCATCAATGCGTATGACAGGTTATTAATGTCTTCCGAGGTACAGGCAAAATGAATAAATTCGCTGACCTTTTCTAGTTCAGCATTGCCGGCAATTTTTTCTTTTAATAAATATTCAACAGCTTTGACATCATGATTAGTGGTTTTTTCAATATCTTTAACACGCTGCGCATCAGCTTCTGAAAAATCACTGACGATAGTATTTAAAAGTTGATTTGCTGCATCACTAAAAGAACTGACTTCAATGATTTTTGGATGTTTAGATAACGCTTGCAACCAGCGCACTTCAACTTGCACACGAAAACGAATTAAGCCGTACTCGCTAAAAATTGGCCGTAGCGCACTGACTTTATCGGCGTAGCGGCCATCGATTGGGGATATAGCGGTTAATGAAAAATTGGTCATGATTAGTCCGAGTTATACACTTTTAAAAAATTGTTTAGCTTGCGTTTGATCTGGATTCAATAATCCCACCACCCAAACAAATATCGCCGTCATAAAAAACGACTGATTGGCCGGGTGTGATTGCTCGTTGCGGCTCATCAAACACTGCACGACAACGGTCATCACCCAATGGTTCCAGAAAACAAGCCTGATCAGCCTGGCGGTAACGGGTTTTTGCGGCGCAACGCAGCGGCTGTGTTAAGGGTTTATCGCTACACCAATCTAATTGGCAAGCTTCTAGGATGTTGTGGAGCATTAAAGGGTGGTCATGCCCCTGCCCTACGATAAGAACATTATTCTCCAGATCTTTTTCCAGTACGTACCATGGTTCATCGGGAGCATCTTTTACACCACCGATACCCAATCCCTGACGCTGACCATAGGTGTAATACATCAAACCATGGTGTTTGCCTATATATTGGCCCTCAGGAGTCCGCATTTCGCCAGGCTGGGTAGGAAGATAACGCTGGAGAAATTCGGTAAATTTACGCTCGCCGATAAAACAAATACCTGTGCTGTCTTTTTTTCGACTATTGGCAAAGCCAGCTTTATCGGCCATTGCTCTAATTTCCGGCTTGTGCAGATGACCGATCGGGAACAAGGTTTTCGATAAGGCTTTTTGGCCAAGCGTGTAAAGGAAATAACTTTGTTCCTTATTGGGATCCAGACCCTTTAATAACTGGAATTCGCCGTTCTTTTCAGCAACGCGGGCATAATGACCGGTAGCAATGTATTCAGCACCCAAATCTTCGGTTGCATAATTCAAAAAAGCTTTGAACTTAACGTGCTTGTTACAGAGAATATCGGGATTGGGTGTCCGGCCAGCCTTGAACTCAGACAAAAATACTTCAAACACTTCATCCCAATATTCTGCGGCAAAGTTGACTGTTTTAAGTTCTATACCCAATTTATCGCAAACCTGCTGAGCGTCAGCAAGGTCTTGCATGGCAGTACAGAATTCGGTGCCATCATCCTCCTCCCAATTTTTCATAAACAAGCCGGTCACTTGATGACCTTGTTCCTGGAGAATTAAGGCAGTTACAGATGAATCAACACCTCCGGACATGCCGACAATTATGTTTTTACGCATAGTCGACATCAAGAAAGGATTTTAATAATGACAACGGAAAACGCTGCCCACTCAAAAATTCATCAACGCTAAACAACACAAGTGGACTACGAAGACGGTGTCGTTCGGCGACAATCTCATCGTAACTAAGCCAATGTGTAGCAACGATCCCTTCATCTAGCTTTTGTCCAGGTGCATGAGAGTGGCAATGTCCAGCAAAGCAGAATCTCATAAAGCTCGGATAGTCTGGATTTTTGCGCCATAGTTGAACCGACACAAGCGATTCCGGCTCAAACTGCCAGGCAGTTTCTTCTTGCACTTCCCTTTTAACAGCGGCAATCAAATCCTCATTTTCTTCTAAATGTCCGGCGGGTTGATTGAACTGCAATCCATGAGGAGTATGCTCTTCAACAAGTAAAAAACGACCATCTCGTTCGACCACTGCTGCTACTGTAACGTGTGGTTTCCAAACCATTGCGAAATTCCGAATCTCAAAAATTTGATATTTTACAAGATTATATGGATGCCATGTTGGCAATGATCAAATCTACAACTCAATCGAATGATTTAATTGAATAAATTGACAAGAAAACAGTACTTATAATTTGTTGTGTCAATAATGTTGAAATCTACTAATATTGGCACCATGTTAAGCAACCAATGTGTTTTTTATACAACGACTATGTCCGAGCTAGACCCAACAAAAAATAATGATAACGACTTAGCTGTTCAAGAAGCCAGACCGAAGTTGCAACGACCTCCATTATATAAAGTTATTCTTTTAAATGATGACTTTACGCCCATGGATTTTGTGATAGAAGTATTGATGGACTTTTTTGCCATGACTGAAGAAAAAGCAACTCAGGTTATGCTGCAAGTTCATACTGAAGGCATTGGTGTTTGCGGAACTTATTCTAAAGACGTCGCTGAAACTAAAGTTTACCTGGTCAACGAATATTCACGAGAAAACCACCATCCATTGCTGTGTACAATGGAAGCAGACTAGCTTGGAGCATCTATGTTAAGCAAAGAACTTGAAATCACCTTAAACACTGCCTTTAAAAACGCGCACGACAAAAGGCATGAATTTATAACAGTTGAACATTTACTGCTGGCATTACTTGATAACGCTTCAGCTGAAGCCATTATGACGGCATGTGGCTGCGACATTAGTGGCTTGCGCGGACAGTTAACGCAATTCATTGATGAAACTATTTCACTGCTTCCTGAAGGAGTGCATCGTGAAACCCAGCCGACACTGGGATTTCAAAGAGTACTGCAACGCGCGGTATTTCATGTACAAGCTTCCGATAAAAAAGAGGTTACTGGCGCAAATTTATTTGTCGCCTTATTCAGCGAGCAAGACTCACACGCAGTTTATTTACTTAACAAACAAGACATTTCAAGACTGGATGTTGTCAATTACTTGGCGCATGGCATCTCAAAAATTAATCCCGATCCACTTGAATATCGTAATACCGATCAAAATAACACCGACACCGAAGCTGCTGGTTCTGCATTAGATAAATATGCAAGCAATCTTAACGAAGAAGCACTTAAGGGTAGAATCGACCCACTAATTGGTAGAGAACTAGAGCTTGAACGGACTATTCAAACACTCTGCCGTCGCCGAAAAAACAACCCATTATTGGTTGGTGAAGCTGGCGTTGGTAAAACCGCCATTGCCGAAGGCTTAGCAAAACGCATCGTCGAAGAAAACGTACCCGAAATTCTTAAAAATAGCGTTATTTACTCACTTGACTTAGGCGCATTGGTTGCAGGCACAAAATATAGAGGTGATTTTGAAAAACGCCTTAAAGCATTAGTTAATCAACTAAAAAAAGAGCCCGACTCAATTTTGTTTATCGATGAGATTCATACCCTTATTGGTGCTGGTTCGGCATCAGGTGGCGTAATGGATGCATCTAATCTAATCAAACCGGTTCTCGCCTCTGGACAATTACGCTGTATTGGCTCTACCACTTATCAAGAATATCGAGGTATTTTTGAAAAAGACCACGCTTTGGCAAGACGCTTCCAGAAAATCGACGTACTTGAACCTTCCGTTGAGGACACAATTTTAATACTTAAAGGATTGAAATCTCGTTTTGAAGATCATCACGATGTTAAGTATTCAGCAGAAGCGTTACGCCTGGCGGCTGAGCTATCAGATCGATACATTACCGATCGTCATTTACCAGACAAAGCAATAGATGTAATTGACGAAGCGGGCGCAAAGCAACGTATGACAGCGGAAGCCGATCGTAAAAAACTTATTGATGTAGCCGAAATAGAAGACATCGTTTCAAAAATAGCCAGAGTGCCCGCAAAGTCGGTTTCATCCAATGATATTGACAAACTTGCTAATCTGGAAAAAAACTTAAAGATGCTTGTTTTTGGTCAAGATGAGGCTATTACAGCATTAGCTTCAGCAATAAAACTATCACGAGCCGGACTACGCGAATCCCAAAAAACTATCGGTTCATTTCTGTTCGCCGGCCCAACAGGCGTAGGTAAAACAGAAGTGACAAGACAACTCGCCAAAGTACTGGGTGTTGAACTGATTCGCTTTGATATGTCTGAATACATGGAACGACACACCGTATCGCGATTAATAGGAGCCCCTCCTGGTTATATCGGCTTTGATCAAGGCGGATTATTGACTGAGCAAGTAACCAAACACCCCCATGCAGTTTTACTATTGGACGAACTGGAAAAAGCTCACCCTGACGTATTTAATTTATTGTTGCAAGTTATGGATCATGGTTCATTAACTGACAATAATGGGCGCAAAGCCGATTTTCGTAACATCATTTTAGTCATGACTACCAATGCCGGTGCTGAAGAAGGCAGTCGTGCATCAATAGGGTTCACACATCAAGATCACGCTACTGACAGTATGAAAGTAATAGAAAAAGGTTTTTCGCCGGAGTTCCGCAATCGTTTAGATGCGATAATTCAGTTTAAACCGCTCGATATTTCAATCGTTGGTCATGTTGTTGATAAATTTATTTTTGAGCTTGAAGCGCTACTCACAGAAAAACACGTAACATTAATGCTGGAGCCGGATGCCAGACTCTGGCTTGCTGAAAACGGCTGCGACCCCAAAATGGGGGCAAGACCGATGGCGAGATTAATACAAGAAAAAATTAAAAAGCCATTAGCAAATGACTTATTATTTGGCGAGTTAGCTCAGGGTGGTAGCGTACGAATTTATGTACAAGATAATGAACTTGCGTTTGCAATAAAACGCAATGAAATGAGTGTTACGGAAAACAGCTAGCTTAACTAAACCAATGCGCTATATCGATAAGACGATTAGCGCATACGGAAGGTAATTCGACCTTTAGTTAAATCGTAGGGCGTCATCTCAACCTTAACGCTATCCCCTGTTAAAATACGAATATAATGTTTGCGCATTTTTCCAGAAATATGCGCAGTAACGATATGTCCGTTCTCAAGCTGCACTCTGAACATAGTATTAGGAAGTGTATCAATCACCTTACCTTCCATTTCAATTTGATCTTCTTTAGCCATTTATAATCACCTGTAGTATTAAAGCCGTGAATAATACCATAGCCTGATTTTTAACAACAGAAGTGGAAAAGACAAAGCAAAAAATCTGTTTAGAATCGCAATCAAACAGCCACTTCGATCAATTTTAAATATTCAGTCTCTGAAAACACATCAATGTTGCTTTCAACTCGATCCAGAAAAACTTTACCAATTAGATGATCATATTCATGCTGAAATATTCGTGCGATGAACCCATCCAATTCCAGTCCAACGTGAAGCCCTTGTTCGTTAGTATATTGAACTGAAATATGCTTATAGCGCGGAACTAATGCGCGTATTCCAGGAATGCTCAAACAACCTTCCCAGTCTTTTTCCTCAGCATCCGACCTATTTATAAATCGAGGATTGATCATGATTGTAGGCTCCATAAAAGGAGCCTTCGGGTAGCGCGAAGTAGGTCTTGAAGCCACAACAATCAACTGCTTTGAAATGCCAATTTGAGGTGCAGCAAGACCAACACCCTGGGTAGACGCGAGTGTAGACCGTAAGTCTTCAATTAATTGACTTGTGTCAATCGAGCCAACATCCTCAACGCTCGTGGCTGTCTGCCTAAGCACTTTAGCGCCCAATTGGGCAATATCACGTTTCACGACTACCCCTGCAATTCCTGTAACAATAAACCCTGAGCTTGAACAATCTCTTCACCTTCCGCCCTTACAGCTGGATGATAACTACCATCCGATTGTAATAACCACGACTGTGAATTATCTTTTAAATATAACTCCAAATCTTGTAGAAGCCGATTGTGCAATTTTTTGTTTTCAATAGGAAAACAAATCTCAACACGCCGGAACATATTGCGATTCATCAAATCGGCGCTAGAAGCAAATACCTCCCAGTTCCCGCCATTAGCAAACGCATAAACCCGCGCATGCTCTAAAAACCGCCCAATAATTGAACGAACCTCTATGTTTTCAGATATCCCTGGAATTCCTGGGCGTAAACAGCAAATCCCTCTGACAATCAGTTTAATCTCAACGCCAGCTTGTGATGCACGATACAAGCTTTGAATAGCCAACTCTTCAACTACGGCATTAACTTTAATAATAATTTTTGCGGGCTTTCCGGCCCTTGCATTGTGGATTTCTCGTTCAATTTTCTCCATTAATCCGCTATGTAAGGTAAATGGTGCCTGCAGTAACTTATTTAGTCGAGTAACCTTGCCAAGGCTAGTCAACTGAGCAAACACTCGCCTAACATCTTCACCGAGCTCTTTATCACATGAAAACAGACCATAATCGGTATAAAACTGTGCCGTTTTTGGGTGATAATTACCCGTTCCAAGATGCACATAGTTGCGCAAGTCCTTACCCTCGCGTTTTAACACCAAACACATTTTGGCATGTGTTTTATATCCAACCACGCCGTAAACAACATGGACTGCGGCTTCTTGCAATTTTGCCGCCAAATCAATATTGGCTTTTTCATCAAAACGAGCTCTTAATTCGATAACCACCGTCACTTCTTTACCGGCTCTTGCCGCTTTGATTAAAGCAGCAACAATCGGCGAATCCGCGCCTGTTCTATACAATGTTTGTTTGATAGCTAAAACATCAGGTGCAACTGCCGCCTGACGCAAGAATTCAACAACAGGCGAAAACGATTCGTAAGGATGTTGAAGCAAAATATCATTGCGCTTAATCGCTGCAAAAATATCTTTATTGCGCCCCAATACAGTTGGAACCGACGGCTTAAAGGCAACAAACTTAAGATCAGGGCGATCTAGCAGATTATTGATCTCTTGCATTCTATTTAGATTGACTGGCCCATCCACCAAAAACAAGCGATCCCTCGTCATGTCAAAGCGGCCCAGTAAAAAACCCACTGTTTCCTGGGGGCATTTCGCATCAATCTCAAGCCTGACTTCATCGCCATAATTGCGCATAGCCAACTCACCTTCAACAGCCAGTAGTAAATCGTCGATGGCATCGTCATCGACGAAAAAATCGCTATTTCTGGTTACCCTAAATTGATAACAGCCTTTGACAGTCATGCCGTTAAATAGCTGCTCCACAAATGCATGGATAATTGACGATAAAAAAACAAAGTCCGCCGGACCGCTATTGGTATCAGATCTAGGTAATTGAATAATGCGCGGCAACGCTCGAGGGGCCTGCAAAATTGCCCTACCGCTATTCCTACCAAAGGCATCCTTGCCAGTCAGAGAAATTATAAAATTTAAACTTTTATTAAGAATACGAGGAAAAGGATGTGCTGAATCAAGACCAACTGGCGTTAAAATCGGCATTAATTCATTATTAAAATAAGCCTCAAGCCATTTATGCTGAGCCTCTGTCCATTCTTTACGACGCAAAAAACGAATATTTTGTTCACTTAATTTTGGAATCAAAATCTCGTTAAGAACCTTGTACTGGTCTTCAACCAATTGATGAGCTTTGATAGCAATTAGCTCTAACTGCTCATTCGGCGTTAAACCGTCTGGACCAACAGCTTTTGGATCAATACTTGCCATCTGAATAACACTAGCTACTCGAACCTCGTAAAACTCATCTAAGTTGGAACAAGAAATACACAGATAATTAAGCCTCTCAAGCAGAGGTACCTCTTCATTTTTTGCTTGTGCCAAAACTCGTTTATTGAATTCCAACAAACTGAATTCACGATTGATGTAAAGATCTGTCTTTTGAAGATCAAAAGCTTCATTCTCCTGCATTTTCACCAACCTATAAGTAAGTTATTCAAATTTACTTGCAATTTACCATACATTTTAATTTGCAGATCAGAGTCTAAAGTGACTAATGGGGCATTTATTATCAGTTTTAAAAGCATTTTCCATATCTTTAAAATGAATATTACTGTTGCCATTTTTAAAATACATCTGAAAATTATCATTGGCTTTATCGCTCAAGATAATCCTTCACAAATTAAATACATCAGCATCTCTAATTTTAAAGAGAAATACTAAGCGATTCTTTAAAAAGAATCGCAGTGATCACCTTTTCTAAAGTCGACAGCGAATATTTACCTAACTTTCTGATAGATATAATTTTTATATATTTACAGATACAAATACATATCCACTACAAGGGCAGCCTCGGTGTTGAGAAGACGAGGTTTTTGTGATGTAATACCGAGGCTTTACGTCTTAATGTACCTCTTATTTCTACGGTTTTAGATAAGGGGATGGTTTCGCCACAACTTGTTTGGAGAGCAGGCTATTAACTATGCAATTTACTATTAAAGAAGGTTTGGACTTACCTATAACGGGCGAGCCTAAACAAGTTATTGAGAATGGCAATTCCGTTAATTCGGTTGCAATTCTTGGGCTGGATTATGTGGGCATGAAGCCTACCATGGCGGTCAATGAAGGGGACAGTGTCAAACTTGGCCAAGTGCTTTTCAGTGACAAGAAAAATCCGGGTGTCAACTTTACGTCACCAGGTGCCGGTGTCGTAAAATCAATAAATCGCGGTGAGAAACGAATTCTACAATCAATAGTTATCGATCTTAAAGGTACTGAAGAAGAGTTTTTCTCAAGATACGATGCTTCAGAACTGAATAACCTAACAACAGAACAAGTCAAAGAAAATTTACTTGCATCTGGACTTTGGACAAACTTACGTACTCGACCCTACGGCAAAATTCCAGCTATCGATAGCGATGCAAATTCTATTTTTGTTACTGCAATTGATACTAGTCCTTTAGCCGCTGACCCTGCTATCGTCATTAAAGATCGAGCTGATGATTTTATTAACGGTTTAACAGTTATATCTAAGCTTACACAAGGCAAAACTTACGTTTGCAAAGCGACTGGAACCGACATTGCCGTTGGCAATACAAATTCTTTACAAGTAGCTGATTTTTCTGGCCCGCATCCTGCCGGCTTACCAAGTACGCACATTCACTTTATTGATCCTGTTAACATTGATAAATTCGTTTGGCATATTAATTACCAAGCAGTTATTGCTATTGGCGCCCTGTTTACCACAGGTAAATTGAACGTGGAACGAGTGGTGTCGTTAGCTGGTCCCACAGTAAAGAACCCACGTCTTATTCGCACTCGTGTTGGTGCCAACACTGATGATCTTGTGAGTGGCGAACTGCAAGATGATGTTGAAAGCCGGGTTATTTCAGGCTCAGCTTTATATGGCCGTCAGGCATCAGATTGGGCCGCCTTTTTGGGCCACTATAGCAACCAAATTACAGCCTTAAAAGAAGGTCGCGAACGCGAGTTATTTGGCTGGATTGTGCCGGGCAAAAATAAATACTCTGCATTAAATGTTTACACCTCCAGTGTTGATCGTAAATTTGATCGCAAGTTTCCATTAACAACCACTAAAAATGGCAGCAATAGAGCCATTGTCCCAGTGGGTGTTTACGAAACAGTAATGCCGTTAGATATCTTGTCAACGCCTCTACTTAAAGCATTAGTGGTTGGTGACTCTGATCAAGCTCAATTACTGGGCTGCTTGGAACTTGATGAAGAAGATCTGGCCTTATTTACGTTTGTAGATCCAGGCAAACATGACTTCGGTCCTGTCCTGAGAGCGAATTTAACTAAAATTGAGAAGGAAGGATAATGTCGGCTAGAGATTTTTTAGATAGCATTGAGCCGCATTTTACAAAAGGCGGCCGGTTAGAAAAGTATTACGGTCTCTATGAGATGGTTGATACTTTTATTTACACCCCTGCTGATGTAACACGCGGAACCACTCATGTTCGCGATGGTAACGACCTCAAACGAACAATGACGTTTGTGGTAATAGCCACGTTTTTCTGCATATTGATGGCCTTATATAACACAGGCTACCAAGCAAATGTCGCTCTCGAAGCCTTAGGACTAGAAAAAGTCGACAATTGGCGCAGCATACCCATGATGATATTCGGGTATAGCCCATACAATCCATTGTCTTGTATTGTTCATGGCGCGTTATATTTTCTGCCCATATACATTACGACTCTAGCCATAGGCGGCATATGGGAAGTCATATTCGCAACGGTTCGTGGACATGAAGTAAATGAGGGTTTCCTGGTTTCCTCCATGCTTTACACCTTGATCATGCCGCCTGACATGCCTTTATGGCAGGTTGCATTAGGTATTTCATTCGGAATCGTTATCGGCAAGGAAGTATTTGGCGGTACCGGCAAAAACTTCCTGAATCCCGCATTGACTGGAAGAGCATTCTTATATTTTGCTTATCCAGCTTCTATTTCAGGTGACGCTGTTTGGGTAGCCGTTGATGGCTATACCGCCGCTACGCCTTTAGGCCTTGCTGCCAATGGTGGTCTTGAAGCGGTTTACGCAGCTAACTACAGCTGGATTCAAACTTTTTTTGGATTTGAGCCAGGCTGCTTGGGTGAAACTTCAACATTGGCTATTTTGATTGGCGCAGCATTTTTGTTGTATACCCGGGTTGCTTCTTACCGAATCATGGGTGGCGTATTTTTAGGAATGCTCGCAACATCATTGTTATTTAACACAATCGGCAGCGATACCAATCCGATGTTTGCGTTTCCTTGGTACTGGCATTTAACTGTCGGCGGCTTTGCTTTTGGTATGGTTTATATGGCAACCGACCCAGTAAGTGCAGCAATGACCAATACCGGACGCTGGGTATTCGGTGGCTTGGTAGGTGCGATGACGGTATTAATCAGAGTTGTGAACCCAGCCTTCCCCGAAGGCATTATGTTAGCAATTCTCTTTTCCAACATGTTCGCACCGACTATCGATTATTTCGTCATTCAGGCCAACATTAGAAGAAGGATAAAACGTCATGCCTAATGAAAACAAGCAATGTGGGCATTACGCAAAACTTTGTGCTGTCCTCGAAAAAAACGAAAATTATCAAAAATTCAAAGTGTATGCCGAGCATATTCTTGCTCTGAGCAACAATAGCTTAGAAAAAACTATCGCTATTGCTGTTGCGCTTTGTTTGGTCTGCGCGGTATTGGTTTCATTGGCTGCTGTTGCATTAAAACCATTGCAGATCAACAACAAAGAACTGGATATGAAGCAAAATATCCTTGATGTAGCAGGTTTGCTTGAAGAAGGCAAAGATATTGATGCGGCTTTTGCAGAAAAAATCGAAGCTAAAATCGTTGATTTAGAAACAGGTGATTATGTCGAGAGCATTAATGCTGCCGACTATGACCAACGAAAAGCCGCGAAAGACCCTGCACAAAGTATCGCTATTCCAAAGGATAAGGATATTGCTCACATCAGAATCAAAGCTAAATACGCCAAGGTGTTTTTGGTCAAAGAAGCTGGAGCAATTAAATCAATTATTCTGCCAATCAACGGCTATGGTTTGTGGTCAACTTTATATGGATTTTTATCGGTTGATGCCGATGGACAGACCGTACAAAGTATTAACTTTTATGACCAAGCTGAAACACCGGGACTAGGTGGTGAAGTTGTTAATCCAAATTGGCGTGCATTATGGAAAGGCAAGAAAATTTATGCCGAGACTGACCAGCCCTCTATGGAAAAAGGCTTAATTACCGAAGCAGACATCGGCGAACCTGCATTAAGTTTGATCAAGGGTGTTGTTGATAACAGTAAACCAGGTTCGCAATATCAGGTTGATGGCCTAGCAGGTGCAACATTAACTAGTACAGGCGTAACCAATCTAATCAGATATTGGACAAGCAAAGAAGGTTTTGCCCCGTATTTGAGCAAAGTAAGAACGGTTAAAGGAGCTAAATCATGAGTGCAGTAGTTGATAGTTCAATTATTAATGATGAAACAAAAAAAGTATTAGTAGAGCCTTTAGTCACAAACAACCCAATTACATTGCAAGTATTGGGAATTTGTTCGGCCTTGGCAGTTACCTCACAAATGTCTACATCGCTGATTATGGCGTTGGCATTAACGTTGGTTACTGCTTTTTCAAGTGCCGCGATTAGTGCTATTCGTAACCATATCCCAAGCAGCATCCGGATTATTGTTCAAATGACTATTATCGCGTCATTGGTAATCGTGGTTGATCAAATTTTGAAAGCGTTTGCTTATGATGTCAGTAAACAGCTATCAGTATTTGTTGGTTTGATCATTACCAACTGTATCGTGATGGGTCGCGCTGAAGGCTATGCGATGAAAAACCCACCATTGGAAAGTTTCATTGATGGTATCGGTAACGGCTTGGGTTACAGTTTAATTTTGATCATAGTGGCTTTTTTCAGAGAAACGCTGGGATCTGGCAAGCTGTTGGGGATCGAAGTCTTCAAATTAACAAAAGACGGCGGTTGGTATGATCCAAATGGCTTGATGTTACTTCCACCTAGTGCATTTTTTATCATTGGTTTGATTATTTGGGGCGTTCGTCAATGGAAACCTAATCAGGTCGAAAAAGCCGACTTCAAAATCATGTCGATTACTCATGGTGAAGGAGGACATCACTAATGGAAGCTTATATCAGTTTATTTGTTAAGGCAGTCTTTATTGAAAACTTGGCACTTTCCTTCTTTTTGGGAATGTGTACGTTTATTGCTGTTTCAAAAAAGATTTCCACCGCGATGGGATTGGGCATTGCGGTCATGGTGGTGCAAACCATTACTGTGCCTGCTAACAACCTTGTTTATCACACCTTACTAAAAGAAGATGCTTTGTCCTGGCTGGGAATTACCGGCGTTGACTTGAGCTTTTTGGCGTTATTAAGTTGTATTGGCATGATTGCCGCTTTAGTACAAATTCTGGAGATGATTTTAGATAAGTTTTTTCCAGCTCTTTACCACGCATTAGGAGTGTTTCTTCCTTTGATCACCGTAAACTGCGCCATCCTCGGCGGTAGTTTGTTCATGATCGAACGTGATTATAACTTCGGTGAAAGCGTTACCTATGGTGTAGGTAGTGGTTTAGGTTGGGCATTAGCTATAACCGTTATGGCTGGTGTACGAGAAAAACTTAAATACAGTGATATACCGGCCGGATTACAAGGTTTGGGTATTACCTTTATTACCGCAGGCTTGATGTCTCTTGGCTTCATGGCTTTCTCTGGAATCCAACTTTAAGAAGGTAACGTAATGCTGGAAATTTTATTAGGGATTATTATTTTCACGGCCTTTGTATTAGCGCTTGTGTTTGTGATTATCGGCGCCAAGAAAAAATTGGTTGCTGAAGGGGATGTCGAAATCCTGATAAATCATGAAAAGAAAATCCATGTACCTGTAGGTTCAAAGCTATTAACTGCACTAGCAGACAATGGTTTATTTGTGTCATCAGCTTGCGGTGGCGGCGGTACCTGTGCTCAATGTAAGGTTAAGGTACATTCAGGTGGTGGTGAAATCCTCCCAACTGAATTGAGCCATATCACCAAACGTGAAGCTGCAGAAGGTGAGCGTCTTGCTTGCCAAGTCTCTGTTAAACATAACATGGACATCGAAGTTGAAGACTCTGTTTTTGGCGTAAAGAAATGGGAATGTACTGTTAAATCCAATAACAACGTTGCCACCTTCATTAAAGAGTTGGTTCTCGATTTGCCAGCTGGTGAAGAAATTCATTACCGTGCTGGCGGCTACATTCAAATCGAATGTCCTCCGCATGTTGTCAAATACAGCGACTTTGCGATTGAAGAAAGATTCCACGAAGACTGGGACAAATACAACTTGTGGCGTTATGTCTCTGATGTGAAAGAACCTGCTTTGCGTGCTTATTCAATGGCAAGCTATCCAGAAGAAAAAGAAATAATGCTGAACGTGCGTATTGCGACACCACCTCCTGGTGCTCCCGAAAGCGTTCCACCAGGCATTATGTCGTCTTTTATATTTGGCTTAAAACCAGGTGATAAATGTATTGTTTCTGGTCCTTATGGCGAATTTTATGCCAAAGATACCGATGCAGAAATGGTCTTCGTCGGCGGCGGCGCAGGTATGGCGCCTATGCGTTCACATATCTTCGATCTACTCCGCAGACTAAAATCTAAACGTAAGATCACCTTCTGGTACGGAGCTCGCAGTAAGCGCGAAATGTTTTATGTTGAAGATTTCGATATGCTTGCAAGAGAAAATGACAACTTTGAGTGGCATGTAGCCTTGTCAGATCCATTACCTGAAGATAATTGGGAAGGTTATACCGGCTTTATTCATAATGTTCTTTATGAAGAGTTCATTAAAAAGCACCCTGCCCCTGAGGATTGTGAGTTTTACATGTGCGGTCCTCCAATCATGAACACGTCGGTAATCAAAATGCTTTTGGATAATGGTGTTGAATCTGAAAACATTGCCCTTGATGACTTTGGCGGCTAATTACTTGCAATCTAAATGACTTTTTAGCCTTAAAAGTTTGGCAAGTAAAAAATAAGCGGGGAGCAAATCGATTTTGCTCCCCGTTTTTTTATGTTCAAATCCCCATAATATTCACTCTGAAATATCAAAATTTGATACACCACACTTGCCACAGCTGGATTAGAGTTTATGTGCGTTATTGTTATTAAATTGATATAGTGACAGGCATGATAATCATTTTATTCACAAGGGAGTCCCAATGACTTATTTTGTAGTGACGTTTATATTTATGCTAATAATTATCGCCATTATGGCAATAGGCGTAATATTCGGTAGAAAAGCCATCAAAGGATCTTGTGGTGGAGTAAACAACAGCAACTGTGTTTGTGTAGAAAAATGCGATAAACGCAAAAAATTTGAAGCTGAAGGTTTAAATCATTAGTCGATATTTTTAAATTATCCTCAACCGTAAATCTGGAGTTGGTCATGCTAGCAAAAATTACTGTTGCAGATTACATGTCAAAAAATCTGGTCAAACTCAGCAAAGATACCAATGTTGTTGACGCAATAAAAACTCTACTAGACCACAAAATCACCAGCGCTCCAGTGGTCGATCCGCAAGGCCAATTATTAGGTATGTTTTCTGAAAAGGATGTTATGCGTGTGGTATTGGAAACCGTTTACAACCAGAGCCAAAGCGGAAAAGTTGCAGAATACATGTCAATAGAAATTAGCAGCGTTAATGCCGATGACAGCATTGTCGATTTGGCAGAAAAATTCCAAAAATCCTCGATTCGAAGCTTTCCTGTCTTTAGTGATAATAAATTGGTTGGTATTGTCAGTCGCACAGATGTGTTGAGGGCATTGGCGTCTATACACTGATAGTCAGATGAGATGTAGTGAGTGACAAACCATACCCTTTATTGGCACGACTATGAAACATGGGGCGCAGATCCTAGAATGGATAAACCGGCACAGTTTGCCGGCATTCGGACCGACCATGATTTTAATATCGTAGACGACCCGTTAATAGTCTATTGCAAACCCAGCACTGATGTCCTGCCGCATCCAGATGCTTGCCTGATTACCGGCATTACGCCGCAAACTGCCGAACAAAAGGGCGTCTCTGAGTCACATTTTGTACAGCTGATTCATGATCAACTCGCCCAACCCAATACCTGTACTCTAGGCTACAACAGTATTCGCTTTGACGATGAAGTCACCCGGAATGCGTTGTATAGGAACTTCTATGATCCCTATGCTCGTGAATGGCAAAATGGCAATTCACGCTGGGATATTATCGACGTAGCCAGAGCCGCCAGAGCACTACGCCCTTCCGGCATTCAATGGCCTGATGATGAAGACGGCAAACCCAGTTTCAGACTTGAACGATTAACCCAAGCCAATGGCATTGCGCATGAGTCTGCACATGATGCATTATCCGACGTATATGCAACCATTGCCTGCGCCAAGTTGATTAAAAATGCTCAACCAAAACTTTATCAATTTCTGTTTCAACACCGCGTAAAAGCCAAAGCGTTCGAGTTATTAAAACTGGGTAGTTTTAATCCAGTTGTACACATTTCAGGCAAGTATCCTGCGGCAAAAAATTGCTTGGCTATCGTTCTGCCTATTTGCAAGCACCCCACCAATAACAATGGTGTAATTGTTTACGACCTATCTGTCGACCCTACACCACTGCTTTCTTTATCAGCACAAGAAATCCAACAACGTATTTTTACTGCCACTGCTGATTTACCTGACGGTGTTGAAAGAATCCCGCTAAAAACCGTACACATTAATAAATGCCCGGTATTAGCACCAATTTCTGTAATTAAACCTGAAGATGCGCAACGTCTTAACATCGACATAGACGTATGCAATAAAAACATTGAACAAATCAAAGCAGCAAGCGGTCTACCTGAAAAGTTAGCATCTGTTTTTAGTGATACCCATTTAGAATCTTCTGATTTAGATCCAGATCTTGCAATTTATAGCGGCGGCTTTTTTTCTGATACCGATAAGCAAAAAATGGCAAAAATCAGAGCTATGTCTCCAGAACAATTGATTAATACCATTAATTTTCAAGACCCACGCTTACCGGAAATGCTCTTTAGATACCGAGCACGTAATTTCCCAGAAACCCTAAATGCTGACGAACAGCAGCGTTGGAAGCAATTTTGCATTGCCCGATTAACAGGAAGCCAGTCAGGAGCAAGTCTTACCTTTGATAGTTACTTAGCCCGCTTAAAAGAATTACGCGCCGACCAAAATACCAGCCTATCGATTATTGATGCCCTCGACAGTTACGCCATAGAAAAAATGCACCAATTAGATATTTAGCAGGCGTTTTGTAACATCAAACAATGCAAAATATAGGCTAAGATTTCACGCAATCATTGCAGCCCCAAGCCAGCAATTAATCAATACCCAAATAACTAACAACTAATATAAGGAAGCAAATTCATGATCCCTGTTATTTTGTCTGGCGGCTCAGGCACCCGGCTTTGGCCTTTATCTCGCGGTCAATATCCCAAGCAATTTTTGCCATTAGTTTCTGAAAACACCATGTTGCAGGAAACCCTGCTCAGATTATCAGGCCTTAAGCAATTACAACCGCCAATTGCCGTGTGCAATGAAGATCATCGATTTATGCTGGCGGAGCAATTATGGGAAATACATGCCAAACCTGCGGCGATTATTCTGGAACCTATCGGTAAAAACACCGCCCCTGCCGTGGCACTCGCGGCATTATCGGCGCAATCCCCAGATGACATACTCTTGGTCCTACCTGCTGACCACGTCATCAATAATCTTGAAGCCTTTCATACCGCTGTCAATCAAGCCCGAGAACTGGCTGAGCAAGGCTACCTAGTAACATTTGGCATTGTGCCCACAGAACCTGAAACCGGCTACGGTTACATTAAACGTGCTTCCTCACCACAAGGAGCTGCTTTTAATGTTGAAGCCTTCGTTGAAAAACCAGATTTAGAAACTGCCAAACATTATCTACAAACCGGCTACTATTTTTGGAACAGCGGTATGTTTGCTTTCAAAGCCGGTGTGTACTTAGCAGAGTTGGAAAAGTTTCACCCAACGATGTTGGCAACCTGCAAGCAAGCACTGTCTACTGCAAAAATTGACCTGGATTTTGTCCGCTTAAACAAAGAAATTTTCTCTACCTGCCCGTCTGATTCCATTGACTATGCGGTGATGGAAAAAACCGACAAAGCTGTCGTCATACCACTTGATGCTGACTGGAATGACGTTGGCTCTTGGTCAGCCTTATGGGATGTCACCGACAAAGATGACTCCGGCAATGCCATCAACGGGGATGTGTTAACCGTTGATACTAAAAACTCATACATTCACGCGGGAAGCAGATTAGTCGCTGCCATTGGAGTACGAGACCTAGTCATTATTGAAACCGCCGATGCGGTCATGGTTGCCCCTAAAGACAGAGTGCAAGAAGTTAAAGACATCGTCGCACAACTTAAAAACCTGGGACGAAAAGAAGCCAACATACATCGCAAAGCCTACCGGCCTTGGGGGCATTACGATTCAGTAGACAACGGTGAACGCCACCAAACCAAACGCATCGTAGTCAAACCCGGCGCAAGGTTATCACTGCAAAAACATCATCACCGTGCTGAACATTGGGTCGTGGTCAAAGGCACAGCGCTGGTCACTAAGGGCGAAGACAAACTACTGATTTCCGAAAATGAATCTATCTACATTCCGCTGGGCATCATCCATTGCCTGGAAAATCCCGGTGTAATCCCCCTGGAAATTGTCGAAGTGCAATCAGGCAGCTACTTAGGAGAAGATGATATCGTTCGCATTGATGACTCCTACGGACGCGTTTAAGGAGTTAGCGCATGAGCATTATTCGCCAGGACGACTTTATCCAGAGCATTGCCGACTCACTGCAGTTCATTTCCTACTATCATCCGAAAGACTTCATTGATGCCCTGCACCAGGCTTATTTAAAGGAACAAAGCCCGGCCGCTAAAGATGCAATGGCGCAAATCTTGATCAATTCAAGACTTTGTGCGGAAGGCCGCAGACCGATTTGTCAGGATACCGGCATTGTCACCGTGTTCTTAAAAATCGGTATGGATGTACAATGGCAGAGCACCATGGGTGTCACTGACATGGTCAATGAAGGCGTTAGACGCGCTTATTTGCATCCGGATAATGTCCTGCGCGCCTCCATTCTGGCCGACCCGGCCGGGAAGCGCATTAATACCAAAGACAACACGCCGGCCGTGATCCACATGGAAATTGTGCCCGGCAATACCATTGATGTCGAAATTGCCGCTAAAGGCGGCGGCTCAGAAGCCAAAGCCAAGTTCATCATGCTCAACCCATCCGATAGCATTGCCGATTGGGTATTAAAAACCGTCCCTACTTTGGGTGCGGGCTGGTGTCCTCCCGGCATATTAGGCATAGGCATTGGCGGCACTGCCGAAAAAGCCATGCTGCTGGCCAAACAAGCTTGCATGGGCAGTATCGATATTCAAGAACTCATCGCCCGCGGCCCGACCAATGCGCTGGAAGAACTCCGCTTGGAGCTATATGAAAAAGTCAACGCTCTAGGAATTGGGGCGCAAGGCTTAGGCGGCTTAACGACTGTGCTGGATATTAAAATCTTGGATTACCCCACGCATGCCGCCAACCTCCCCGTCGCGCTCATCCCCAATTGCGCAGCGACCCGTCATGTGCATTTTGTACTCGATGGCAGCGGCCCGGCAGAATTTAATCCACCAAAACTGGAAGATTGGCCGCAGGTTAACTGGGATGCAGGCGCCACAGCACGCCGCGTCAATCTGGACACACTCACCCAACAAGACATAGCCAGCTGGAAACCTGGTGAAACCTTGTTATTGAACGGCACTCTGCTCACCGGCCGCGATGCCGCGCACAAACGCTTGGTAGATTTATTCAATAGCGGCGAAGCCTTACCGGACAGCGTCGACTTTACCAACAAGTTTATCTACTACGTCGGCCCAGTTGATCCTGTACGCGACGAAGTTGTCGGCCCCGCTGGCCCCACCACCGCCACACGCATGGACAAATTCACCGAAACCATGCTCGAAAAGACCGGATTGCTGGGCATGATCGGCAAAGCTGAACGCGGCCCGACCGGCGTCGCCGCAATAAAAAAGCACCAAGCGGTCTATCTGATCGCCGTAGGCGGAGCCGCCTACCTCGTCTCAAAAGCTATTCGTAAAGCCCGCATCGTTGCCTTTGAAGATTTAGGTATGGAAGCCATTCATGAATTTGTAGTCGAGGACATGCCGGTCACAGTTGCGGTAGATACTCAAGGCGTATCCATCCACGACACCGCACCCAAATTATGGCAATCGAAAATTGGGAAGATTCCGGTGATTGTGGAGTCGGGCAAACAGAATTGATCGTTTGTAGAATTCTATATATTTAACCCAAAGGCGTTGCATTGCGGCAATACCTAACTCAACCTAATTGCTGCTAAGTAAGATAAATAAAATGAATATTAATGAAACCAAAAGATTTGCTTTATTGATTGATGCCGATAACGCACAAGCTAAAGCGATAGATGCCATATTAACGGAAGCAGCCAGATACGGAGATGCAACCTCACGACGTTGCTATGGTGACTGGACAAACACACAACTTGGTAGCTGGAAAATCGTCCTTAACAAGCATGCCATACAGCCTATGCAGCAGTTTGCTTATACCACGGGTAAAAATGCTACTGATTCTGCGTTAATTATTGATGCAATGGATTTGCTTTATACCGGTAAATTTAATGGTTTTTTCCTAGTTTCCAGTGATAGCGACTTTACTAAATTAGCAACTCGTCTCAGAGAGGCAGGACTTGAAGTCATTGGAATTGGTAGGAGATCAACGCCTGAAGCTTTCCGAGCAGCATGTAATAAATTTATTTTTACCGAAACCATTATGGATGACGAAAATCCCGCCGATGAAATTAAGATAAACGCGAAACAAGCAGAGTCGAATGTTAGTCACTTACAAGCTACGAATGACAAAGACGCACCCAAAGCAAATATTACTAATCCTTCCCTAGATGGGAATTTAAAAAAACTAATAAACGAGGCTGTTGAATCCGCATCCGAAGACGATGGCTGGGCGAATTTAGGCGGAGTAGGTTCTTATATAACGCGTGTTGATAGCTCATTTGACTCTAGAAACTATGGTTTTGCTAAGTTAGGCAAATTAATCAGATCACTTGATTACATCGAAGTACAACAAAAAAATATCGACAGTGGATCGAATACTTATATTCGTGTTAAAGAGTCTAAATAGAAAAGGTTGCTATAAAAATCAGTAAGTTGAATTCCTATGCTACGCCCCCTTCTAGCTCTCCCTCGCACCGTCTGGCTACTCGGCTTAGTCAGCTTCTTTAACGATGCTGCCAGTGAGTTGGTGTATCCACTGGTACCGATTTATCTGGCTTCGGTGCTGATGGCTGGTCCGAAAGCATTGGGGCTGATTGAAGGCTTGGCCGAGGCAACCGGAAGTCTCCTGAAGTTGTTTGCCGGGGTGATGTCAGATCGCTTGGGGTCGACCAAGCGTTGGGTAGTAGGCGGTTATACGATAGCTGCCATTGCACGGCCGTTATTGGCGTTTACCAGCATCTGGCCGATGGTGTTGGCATTGCGGTTTGCTGATCGCATTGGCAAGGGTTTACGCACTGCGCCCCGAGATGCGCTATTGGCGCTGACGGTCGGTGAAGCAAACCGCGGCTTGGCTTTTGGTTTGCATCGTGCTATGGATAATACCGGTGCGGTAGTAGGACCGCTGCTTGCAGCTTGGTTACTAGCCGAGCAAATACCATTAAAAGAAGTCTTCCTTTGGTCTGCATTAGGCGGGGTATTAGCCGTTAGCTTAGCGCTATCGGTAAAAGAGCCCAATCGTAACCTTGAGCTGCCGGTTCAGCATTTTAGCTGGCGAGTGACCGCCCTCCCCTTAGCTTTTAAGCGCTATTTACTGGTGTTGGCGTTGTTCACATTGGGCAATGCGTCAAATATGTTTTTGTTGTTACGGGCAAAAGACTTAGGGCTTCCGGAATATCAAATCCCATTGCTGTGGGCACTGACATCATTGACGGCGGCGGTATTTTCTACACCCTTATCAGCGCTTTCCGATAAAGTCGGCCGTATCCGCCTGATCGTTGGCGGCTGGAGTGTTTATGGCATCTTCTATTTGCTGCTGGGTTTCAACAGCCATCCTTTACTACTGTGGCCGTTATTTGCCTTTTACGGTTTGTTTATGGCGGCAACAGAAGGTGCGGAAAAAGCCTTGGTTGCAGACATCGTGCCACGTGAAGTCTTGGGCACTGCTTACGGCTGGTTTAACCTGACTGCCGGCATCATGTTATTGCCGGCTTCCATCATCTTTGGCTGGTTGTGGCAAATGACCAACCCACTGACCGCTTTTAGCTTTGCGACCTGCTGCGCCTTGCTTGCGGCCTTGTTATTACGCGGTTGGGTAATGCGGCGGAGTTAACCTAATCTTGGGTTATTTTTTAAAAACCATCCCTTCAATACGATTATAATAGCTGCGGCAATGCGTCAGAGGGCGCATTGCCAAGATAACTATTCGCAAATTTACTTATTCTCTTGCCCATTCTTGTCGTTAGATTACCTCTAACCGGCTCGACGATGGGGCAGATTAATCCACTGACTCAATCATGAAATTACCCGACTATTTTAGCCTGGCGCTGGTTGTTGCGTTGCTTACTGGTTGTTCTGAACAACCTATTGAAAAACTGGAAGGTGCCGCCCAAGGCACGACCTACCACATTAGCTATTGGTCCCCCAGCCTGACAAATACCGCTGAGATTAAATCCAGCATCGAAAATGAATTTGCCGCCATCGATAAGACACTGTCCAATTACCGTAAAGATTCGGACATAGAAACATTTAATCAAACCGAAAACACTGATAGCCACCCAGTAGACGCCGAAATTGTCTCGCTGGTGCGCATCGCCAAAACAGTTTATGAGGCCAGCCAGGGCTGTTACGACCTAACCGTTAAACCGTTGTTTGATTTATGGGGATTTAAAGGAGATACCCTCACTATTCCCAGCGATGTTGCTATCCACGAGAATCTAAGTAATGTCGGCATGGATAAGCTGGAAATTTTCGACGACAACCACCTGAGAAAAAAACTGCCGATGATTAAAGTAGATTTAGGTTCCATCGCGCAAGGCTACAGCGTGGAAAGAATAAGTAAGTTATTGGAGCAAAAAGGCGTTCAACAATACATGGTAGAAATTGGCGGCGAATTAAAAACCCAAGGTGTAAAACCGGATGGTACCGCGTGGCGCATTGCCCTGGAAAGGCCGCTGCCAGGCCAAAAAGTGATGCATAAAATCATCACCATGCCCAAAGAACAGCCACTTGCGGTGATGACTTCCGGCACCTATCGCCATTATTTTGATGATCATGGCAAACGCTACAGCCATATTCTTGACGCTCGTAACGGTCGTCCTGTCATTCACAATTTAGTCTCTGTGACTGTGTTAAACAGCAACCCAACGCTTGCCGATGCTTGGTCAACCGCGCTGCTTTGCTTGGGCCAACAAGACGGGTTAAAAGCCGCAAATACTGCAAACATCGCCGCTTTGTTCATTGAACAGCAAGGCGATAATCTCAACGAATCTCAAAGCGACGCTCTCAACGCTTTGAATACCGTCACTTTCCACTAATGCTTAACACCAAGCGAATTTAAGATATGTCGTTAAAACTCAAGTCAAAAAATCTGTTGTCTCACTGGGGCAACTGGGCTCTTGGTCATCCTTTTACAATTGTCGTACTCATTGTAATGCTTGCCGGCGGCGCCTTGCAGTACACCGGTAATAACTTGAGCGTCAACACAGATACTACTGAACTGATTGCCCCCGACGCGCCGTTTCAACAAAATCGCCGCAAAGTCGAAAAGCTGTTTGCCCAAGATACGCACACGCTACTACTGGTATTGGAATCAGAAACGCCTGAATTAACCAAAGCAGCCACCAGCCGACTTGAGCGACTACTTAGCGCCAATAAAGACCTAATAAAATCCGTTTACGCCCCCAACGACACCGAGTTTTTTCACCGTAACGGTTTGCTTTATCTGGAAAACAATGATCTACAGACCGTTTCCAACAGCCTGTCTCAAGCTCAGCCGTTTATTGGCCGAATTTCTCAAGAACCTGATCTAAATGGCTTTTTCTCGGTGTTTGAAGATGCCTTGGGTTCGACTGACAAAACCCAAGAATTACCGACTGACATATCGTCGTTAATCGACAAAGTGTCAGACACTCTGCATAAAAGCATCAATGCCGGCGCGGGATTAATGTCCTGGGAAACATTAATTGCTGAAAAAAAAATGACCGGGAAACATTCCGACAATGGTTTTATTTTGGTCACACCGGTACTTGATTTCACCCAAATACGTCCCGCAGAAAAAGCCATTCTCGGGATACGCGAGGCTATAGCCAGTATTCAAGAACCTAATCTGCCTGAAGTTAAAGTCTGGATTACCGGCGAAGTCGGCCTTGAAGATGACGAACTGGCGGGAATGAGTGCCGGCACGTTTACTGCCAGTCTCTTTTCGATTGTGTTGGTGGTAGCCATTTTACTGGTCGCCTATCAATCAGTGTTACTCACTGTCGCCACGTTTATCACGCTGGCAATGGGCATGATATTTTGCGGGGCATTTGCAGCCTTTTCGGTAAAAGAGCTCAATTTGATTTCTGTCGCTTTTGCCGTATCCAACATGGGACTTGGCGTTGAATATGCCATTCATTTTTGCTTGCGCTATCGTGATAATCTGACACTTCATGTCAATAAGGAAAGAGCCATACGCAGTACTTTAGTTTCCACCGCACCATCGCTACTCTTGTGCGCAGGCACGACTGCGATTGGTCTATACGCCTTTATTCCAACTGATTACAAAGGCGTTTCTGAACTCGGCTTGTTGGCTGGAACCAGCTTATTTATCTGCCTTCTAGTTACCTTAGCGTTATTACCGGCGTTGTTAACACTGTTACCGGCGATGAGCCAAGCAGAAGCTAAATCCCACCATCCTTTTCTGCAAACGCTGTCCGAAAAACTAGCGGCACTTACTTTGCATTACGCTAAACCGATTACTATCGGCACTGCTGTGCTTGCTGTAGTTTCGATCATACTGGTCTTGCAGGTAAAAACCGACTTTAACCCCATCAACCTGCGCGACCCAAATACCGAATCGGTCATCGCCTTTAAAAACCTGCTTAAAGATCCGGACACCTCACCCATGACTTTAACGGTGTTGGCTGAAAATGAGCAAAAAGCTAAAGATCTGCAACAAAAAATTGAACAATTGCCTTCTGTTGATAAAACCATCAGCCTGTTTGATTTCATCCCGTCGCATCAAGAAGATAAATTAGCCATCATTGAAGAGATGGCCTTATTGTTGGGCTCGCAGGCACAAGGATTTCCGCCACTTAGATACGATGTTGACCCGACCGCTGCCATCAAGCGCGTTATCAATACTATCGATAAAGTGCTGCCGACTAAAACCGATGCTCACGAAATATCGTCGCTAACCCACTTTAAAAAAGAATTGCAAGACGTATTGACTGAACTTGATACCCGTTTACAACCCAATCGGCGCCTGTTTATTGAAAACATACAAACCGCACTGCTAGGCACGCTGCCCAATGCCATCAACGAACTACTGGACAGTCTAAACGCTCAGGAAATCACTCTGACCGGGTTACCATCAGAGCTCCGGGAAAGATGGTTAAGTAAGGAAGGCATTTACCGCATTCAGATATTCCCAAAGCATAATCTGGATGACCTAACTGACTTGCAAACCTTCATTACCGAGGTGCAAACCATCGCCCCAGAAACTACCGACCTGCCAATCTTGTATTGGGAATCGATGAAAGAAGTCATCGCCGCCTTCCAGCAAGCCATCATCATCGCGCTGATCACTATTGCCCTGTTGCTTTACGCTATTCGTCGCAATGTAACGGATACCTTATTGGTCATGGCGCCGCTAATTTTGGCCGGTTTGTTCACCATGGCCAGCGCCGTTATTACCGGCACACCTATCAACTTTGCCAACATCATCGCCCTGCCCTTGCTATTGGGTTTAGGCGTCGACAACGGTATACATATGGTGGAAAAGCTGCATCATTCAATGTCTGAAGAGCAAAACATTTATCAATCCAGTACCGCCAGAGCGATGTTTTACGGCGCACTGACCACGGCATCGAGCTTTCTTGGGCTGGCCTTTTCGCCACACCAAGGCATCGCCAGCATGGGCCTGATTATTACCATGGGTATTTTCTGGATTATGACCAGCACCTTCATTATCTTGCCGGCACTGAGTAAGTTAGTGTTAAAACACGCGGATTAAAGAACACCTGAGAGGTATCCATCATTGGGCCAGTGTTTAATGTTGATACCTCTCAACAATGCTCTTTTACCGGTCGGGGCACCCTGACTAAGCGTAATTCCTATAGTTATTCCCCATAAATCAATTTTACAAATCGCCCTAAGAGTTCCAAGTGGTAAGATAAACGCCTTTTATTTGTAAGTTATTACTCACCTCCATGTTCCAACGCTTCCGCAATTATCACTGGCCTAATGCATTTGGGCTGATTAGTTTGGCTTTGGTTTACGCTCTGCTTGCTAAATACGTTCTTGATTTTTTCTCAGCAAACGCTGTTGTTTCAATCGTATGGCCACCTAGTGGTTTAGCGTTGGCGGCAATACTGCTGGGTGGCAAAAAATATTGGCCTGGTGTGTTCATTGGCGCACTTGCCGGTAATATGCTCGCCGGTAGTTCAGTTGCCATATCCTTTTTTATTGCAATCGGCAACACGCTTGAAGCACTTACCGGCGTTTGGTTTCTCAATAGATTTGGCCGATTTAATCCTGCACTAACGCACCCTCGACATTATTTATGGCTAGTGCTGGCCGGTACTGTTTGCGCCGGCGTTAGCGCCATCATCGGCGTATCCAGCTTATTTGTCTCAGGCTTATTACCTCAACAAGCAATTGCCTTGAACTTGTTGCACTGGTGGCAAGGCGATGTACTCGGCATCATACTGATTACGCCATTTGTACTGGTATGGCGGCAAAACCCTCGCGACTGGTTGAGTCGTGATCGCATTTTGGAAACATTGGCTTGTTTCGGGCTGGCGTTTTTATTTGGCCAAGCCATTTTTCTGGAATGGTTCAGAGACCAACTCGGGCACATGCTGGGATTTTGGATGTTTTTGTTTTTCGTCTGGGCGGCGGTGCGTTTTGGGCGTCATGGCGCCATGTTAATCATGGTCATGACCATGATTCAAGGTCTGTATGGACTGGTTAAGCACAAGGGATTTTTCGGCGAAAATAACTACATTCAGTCCGAACTGCTTAATTTTTGGTTTTATATCCTGGTGTTATCGGCTATCGGCATGTCGCTGGCTTTATTTGTTTATGAGCGCAATCGCGCGGAAAAATCACTGGAATTGAGCGAAGAAAAACTTCGCACCATGTTCGAAATGTCACCGCTGGGCATGGCGCGTAATTCAATGGATGGCCATTTCATTGAAGCAAATTTCGCATTGCTCGACATGGTTGGTTATACACTCGAAGAACTTAACACCCTGACATATTGGGATCTTACTCCCCAAGAATACAATCAACAGGAAGCCGATCAAATACAACTCTTGAAAGATACCGGGCGTTACGGCCCCTACGAAAAAGAGTATATCCATCGCTCGGGGCACCGTATTCCGGTACGACTCAGTGGTATACGAATTACCGGCAGCGACGGTGAACAATGCATTTGGTCGATAATAGAAGACATTTCCGAGCGCAAAAAAACCGAGGAGTCGATGCAACTAGCCGAGTTGGTGTATCGAAGCAGCGGCGAAGCCATTATGGTGTCCAACGCTAATGGTGAAATTATTGCCGTCAACCCGGCCTTCACCAAGATGACGGGATACTGTATCGATGAGGTTCTAGGCAAAAATGCCAATATTCTCAGCTCAGGCCATCACGATCGGACGTTCTATGCGGAGATGTGGAACCAAATCAACACCACCGGCTGCTGGAAAGGCGAAATATGGGATCGGCGTAAAAACGGCGAAATCTATGCCGAATGGCTCAGTATCAATAGCGTTTACAACGAAGATGGCTCAGTGCATCGTCGAGTGGCCCTATTTACCGATATTACCCAGAGAAAGCAATCCGAAGAACTGATCTGGCGCCAAACCAATTTTGACCACATCACCGAATTACCTAACCGGCACATGTTTCGTAATTGCTTGAATCAAGAGATCAAGGAAGCACATTCAAACCAACAGTCCCTGGCATTACTGCTGTTAGATTTAGACCATTTCAAGGAAATTAACGATACGCTGGGACACGGCATTGGTGATCAGATGCTTAAGGATGTAGCAAAAAGGCTACAGACGTCTGTCAGGCACACCGATACAGTTGCGCGTTTAGGCGGCGATGAATTCACCATCATTTTGACTGGCGCGGATATTTGCAACAATGTGGAAAGCCATGCCCAACGCATACTGCAGCACATTTCCGAACCATATCATTTAGGCGAAGAAGTGGTATATGTTTCGATTAGCATCGGTATCACACTGTATCCTGATGATGCCGCTAATATTGATGAGCTATTCAAAAATGCCGATCAAGCAATGTACGCCGCCAAAAATCTAGGCCGCAACCGATACCAATACTTTACCTCTTCCATGCAGGAAGTTGCCCAAACGCGCATGAAGCTGGTCAATGATTTACGCGGCGCACTTGCCGACAATCAATTCCGCGTTTTTTACCAACCTATCATAGAGCTGTCGACCGGGGCCATTCATAAAGCCGAAGCCCTGATCCGCTGGCAACATCCCACGCGCGGTCTGGTCAGTCCAGGTGAATTTATCCCAGTTGCCGAGGAAACCGGCATGATCATCGACATCGGTAACTGGGTGTTATATGAAGCTGCTCAGCAATCGAAATGTTGGCGGTCGACGCTTCATCCTCAATTCCAGATCAGCGTCAATAAGTCGCCAGTGCAGTTTAGCCATCAAAGCATGAGTTACGATTCTTGGCCGACGTTACTGAATAAACTAGGCGTTCCTGGACAGAGTATTGTTGCGGAAATTACCGAAGGCCTGCTGCTGGATGCCAGCAACTTTACTGACAATAAACTGCTGAATTTTCGTGATGCCGGTATCCAGGTAGCATTAGACGATTTTGGTACGGGCTATTCATCACTGTCCTACATTAAAAAATTCGACATTGATTACATCAAGATCGATCAGTCGTTTGTAAGAAATATGACGCCACATTCCAGTGACATGGTGCTGTGTGAGGCTATCATTGTGATGGCCCATAAACTGGGCATTAAGGTTATCGCAGAAGGTGTGGAAACTATAGAGCAACGTGATCTATTAATTGCCGCCGGTTGCGATTATGCACAAGGCTATTTGTTTTCGAGACCAGTGCCTGTTGATGAATTTAATAAGTTACCGACAGTTATCGCAATCCCTACTCCTGCGGCAGAAAGTTAGGTTGAGGGATTACGACTAACGCACAAACAGCCAAATTGTCAGTGCGATTCCCACCAACACAACAAAGCCGCGCATAATTTTTTCGGGCAATCGGTGAACCAGCCAATTGCCTGCGAAACCTCCGCCGATACCGCCAATAGACAGGGCCAACGCGGCAAGCCAGTCAACTTGATTAGAAAAAACAAACAGCCCCACCGCCGACGCATTCATCGCCATGGCCAGCACATTTTTGGTGGCGGTCGCCATACGCACTTGCTGACCGGCAATGGTTAGGGTTGCCAGCATCAAAAAGCCAATACCGCCGCCAAAATAGCCCCCATAGATACCGATCAAAAATTGCGCTATAGCCAAAATTGGATCTGGAGTCACACTCGCTAAATGAGGCTGTTTTTTACGGAAAGTCCCCCAAGTAAAAACACACGTGGCAAAGAGCACCAGCCAGGGAACCAACAGGGCGAATATAGTTACCGGGGTATTTAACAGTAGCAAAGCGCCAACAAGACCGCCTGTCACGCTTAAGGCAAATAAATTGCCCAAACTCAACGCGCCTAAGCCTCCTGCGAGCTTACGTCCACCAAGTGATGACGTAATCTGGTTGGGAAATAAAGCAATTGTCGATGTAATGTTTGCGGCTAAAGGATTAAGACCCGCTAACAGCAACGCCGGAAAGGTAATAAAAGAGCCGCCACCTGCAAGCGTATTTTGGGTGCCTGCATAAAGCCCGGCAAGAGCAATCCATAACAGCTGGGTGAGATCTAAATGTAACAACATAATATGATCGTATTTGCTTAAAAATATCTTTCCGAAAGTAACGTTATTAGAGCAACGCACAAGAACTACACGCCTTGCTAGGCGCAGATCTGAAGCTTCAGGTTCATTAGCGTGAGTTTTTTACGATGCAATAACGTTTAGGTCGCTATTAGTAATTACCAACGTAATCTTTTTTTCCAATCTCCACACCATTGTGGCGCAGGATCGCATAGGTGGTGGTAAGGTGAAAATGGAAATTGGGCAGCACAAAATCAAGCAAGTAAGCTTGCCCTAAAAAATTGAGTTCTTTGCTGCCAAATTTAAGGGTGATTTTACGATCTTCACTGCCGTCAATTTGCGAAGCACTTACGCTTTGTAAAAACGCTACCGTCTTGGTAATACGCTCTTGTAAATCAGCAAAAGTGGTTTCGTTATCTTCATAACTGGGAACCTCAATCCCTGCCAGGCGTGCAGCGCAGCCTTTAACCATATCTGTTGCAATTTGTACCTGGCGACTAAGTGGAAACATATCAGGCGCTAGACGCGCGTTTACAAAAATGGCCGGGTCGATTTTTTTCGTTTCCGCATGCGCGGCAGCTTTATCGAGAATCGCGGATAAATTCCCTAGCATACGCACAAAAACGGGGATTGAAGCTTGATACATGGTTAATGACATAAAAATTATTCCAGTGAATGATGAGATGTAAATCGATGCAATTTTTATTCTTGCAAACTAAATCAAATTTGAGTGTAACACGCAAAACGATTCAATTTTATTCAACTTGAACTCGGAGATTACAGAAAAAGGTATCTTATCTTCTTAAAACAGCGCGTTAAAAGCTCAAGCCATCAAGGGGTTAAAATTAAGATGCCGTTCTTATTGCTCACTAAGCGCTTAGAGAGTATTTTTAAAATCAGTACCGTCCCGGTCAATAGCAGTTGGAGTTTTTATTATGTTTTCTTTAATGTCCTTATCAAACAATGCCGGTCGCCGTGCATCGCAGTTATTGATCACTATGCTGACAATACTGTTATTAGGTAAATTAATAACGCTGGTGCCAGTGATGCATGAGTTACAAGTGGCTGATACCTTCAGTGCCGCTGAGATAATCTGGTTTCTCGCCAAGTCAGCGGCATTAATTGTATTTTATTATTTTGCACGCTTTTTAATAGCAGCCATCCCGAATCATGACGGTGCTTTGTCTTTTGTAAAAGGGGTAGCTGAACCCTTAACTGCGCTATTACTTGTTATTATGGGCCAAGCGTTACTTTGGCAAGTATTGGCTCCGTTTGTCGGTTCACAAGGTAGGGCCATTTACTATAGTGCCGCCATTATTATAATTGTATGCGTCAGTATATGGTTTGTTTTAAGAGCTTATCGACATGCATTTTATTTAGTAGATGCCGTAGAACAAATAGGCGGATATTTATCTCGTTTAATACCCCAGCAGAAAACTGCCTGTTCTCAGTGTGGTGCAGAAATTTCCACTAATGCCCATTTTTGTAACAAGTGCGGTCATAAAACGCAGGACTATGTTTGTTGCTCTGAATGTGGGACAAAGGTTTCAGAGGGACAACATTATTGTCAGAACTGTGGATCAACGCTCAATCAAGAGACCACACTGAATCATTAGAGGGTGTTCCGATTTTTTTGAATCCTAAGTAAAAATCAACTCTCATTCATTAATATCGCGGTGTTGCACTTCATTTTTAAATCCGCCCCCTTCAAATTGAATTTGCGTTTTATTAAAAGTAGTGAATATTAGATTTCGACCGGTAATATTTAACAAGCTATCATTGGCAATGTAATATATTGCTTACATTTTATATCAACATCGTATTTATCATTTTCAATGATTAAACGATTCTTTTAATTAACTGGAGAACTGAATGACTGTTGCTGCGGACGAGTTTAAAAAGGCTATGCAATTGTGGGCGAGTGGCGTATGTGTGGTTACCACGCAATCTGATCGAATGGGTATTCAAGGGATGACTGTAACTGCGTTTACCAGCGTTTCAGTTGAACCACCACAAATTTTAGTGTGTCTTAATGACTCTGCAGAAACTGGCGAAGGTATTCAAGAAAGCCAATATTTCGCGGTTAACTTATTAACCACTAATCAGCAGGATAGTTCCAACGAATTTGCAGGTGGCAGCAGTCAACAACAACGATTTGAAAATACATCTTGGCAACCAGGCATTACCGGTGCCCCAGTCTTGAGTGATAGCTTAATGTCGCTAGAGTGCAAAGTGGTTGAAAGAATACGCGCTGGTACACACTGGATTGTTATTGGTGAAGTTCAGGCGAGCATTTTAGGCTGTGGAGAGCCGCTTTTATATTACCGCGGCGCTTATCGTCAACTTGCGGAAACTGATTGATAAAATCTTCATTTACAGCAACACCCGCCCACTGTTTATGTTGGAAAAGTCTGCATTACTTAAGGACATGATTCTACTGGCTTTATAGTAAATTCCGGATCGATTTTTTGAATCTTTTGTAGACTTTCCAACATCGTCGCATGACCAATAACATTGACGTATTTTCTTGCCGCCGGTTTATACCGTGGCTTGATCTCAACAAAAATACCTTTAATTTGCAGCTGGTCTTTTAAAACTAAAGCGCGTTCTCTGCTACTAAATACACCTAAAGAAATTTCCCCCTGATCTTCCCCACCCCGTTGCAACAATAAATCTTTTATCCCATGATCTTTAAGCATTTTTAATACGGCTTCTGCTTGCTCCAGGCTTTTTTCAGCCGGGTAATAAACCATATAGGAACTTATTACGGGGACATCTCGATCAAATATTTTGATATTTGCTGATGTATCGTTTAAAAGGTTGCGCCAAGTTTTATACGTTTTTGCATCTAAAGGACCTGCCTCATAGCAAGCCACTTCAGCTGATGATTTTATTTCGTTGGGATTCTGCTTTTCTTGTTCGAGAATTACTTGCTGCTCAGTATTAGGTTCCGGCAACTTTGCTTGTCCAAGTGGAATGTCTTGATCAAGAGCTATACCGTTTGCATCGCCTAACGATTCTTTCTTAGTAAGATCCTCACTAAACGGAAGATTTTTTTCAACCTCACTGAGCAACAACATAGACTCTTTATTGACAAGCGCCACCTCTGTAACAGGCTCAAAAGCCCCCTGGTGGTACTCCCACATAAATAAGCCGACATTCGCAGTAATGATCAGAAAAAACAGTGCTTTCATTCAGCCCCTTCTTCTGCAACACGTAACAAACCGCGCAGCACTAAATCTTGATCAATTACTGACACAACATCAAGCTGACCCGCAATAGTAAGTGCGTCTCCACCGGTCAGTATCAAACGAATATTTTCAGCTTGTGCTGATAAAACATGTTCAATCAAACCGCAACAGGCGGCTAATGTTCCGTTGTAAATTGCCGCCTCAGTATTATTAGCAGGTTCAAAGTCATGCTGAGTATTATCGAAACTCAACTGACACGTTCCTTCAGCCAAGGATTTTTTCATCAGAGTTAGGCCTGGCGCTATAAATCCACCTTGGTGATGGCCATCTGCAGCTAATAAGTCGATAGTTATTGCCGTGCCGCAATCAACTACACAGATAGCATTTTGATATTGTTTACGGGCTGCTATTAAACTTAACCAACGGTCTACTCCCAGCTTTTCTGGCTGTAGATAAGAGTTAATTACTCCAAATGCATTAGCCTGTGAGATAACGGCAGTAACTTTAATCGCAGGCCAAAGCAGGGTTGCTATTTTTCTTACCTGCTCAAGTTGATCCCTCGCGCCAACACAAGCAACAACCAGCCTGTCAGGCGCGGGTATTTGTCGCCATAGATCATGTAGGGTTGCTTGATTAACTTGTTGATTGATTAAAGGGGAACCTGAAATTATTTGCCTATCTTTGGCCCACCCCCACTTTAATCGGCTGTTGCCAATATCAACCAATAAATTCATGACAAAGAATCATTGAAACTGACTTCACCGGACGCAAATATTTGCACACTTCCATCGGGGCGTTTAATCAAAAGCATGCCATTATCATCAATGCCTTGCACAATGCCATCAAAGGGTTGATTTGCGATATACAATGTAGCCGCTTTTTGTTTAAGGCAATCGTAGTCACGCCATTCATCAAGATAGGCTTTAATGCCTAATGACTCAAACTCAGCAATAACTGGCATTAGCTCATTTAACAACAAACCAGCCAATTCATTTCTTGCTAGATCATTGCGTCCGGTAATTTTATTTAAATCAGTCCAGGCCTGAGCAATGCCCTCCGCTTCAGATTCAGGTAAAAACATATTTAACCCCAAGCCAATTACGGCAACGCATGGCCCTCCCGCTTCCCCAGAAACTTCAACCAAAATACCGCCAAACTTCTTACCTTGGCTATAAATATCATTGGGCCACTTAAGACCTAACTCATCAATGCCGTAAATTTTCAATGCCCGGATAACTGCTACGCCAATAGCAAGGCTTAAACCGGAAATACCAGCAGGACCTTGCTGAAAACGCCAAAGTATTGAAAGGTAAATATTGCTGCCGAAAGGTGAAACCCATTGCCGCCCTCGCCTGCCTTTACCGGCGGTTTGATGTTCGGCTAAACAAATAGATCCTGAAGGCGCATGATTTTGAGCTCGCTCAGATAAATATCTGTTGGTCGAGTCAATTTGCTGATGAATTTCTAGTGATGAAATTAAACTTTTAGCCTGATTATTGAGTACCTGACCAATCTTATGTGCCGCCAATAATTCAAGAGGTTTTTCCAGCCGGTAACCTTTACCGCTCACCGCCGAATATGGCAAGCCCACAGAAGCTAAGAATTGCATGTGTTTCCAAATAGCCGAGCGGCTCACCCCTAAAATGTCTGATAATTCAGTACCGGAATGAAATTGACCGTCGGCCAACAAATCAAGAATTTGTTTTTGATTATCTGAAATAGACACTCACGACACCCAGCGCAACAATCCGGCTAACATTGGCAGATTAAATTTATGAAAATCTCAGATACGCGCAGCATTATCAGATTCTTTTTTGTCCCGAAGTTGCTGAAGTTGTTTTTTAACTACATGCTTGATTAGTAATTCGCGGTCTTGGTCTTTCAAGTTGACATAATCAACCCCAACAAGATAAGGATATTGATCATCACCCGACTGACTTTTTTTACAATATACAACTTTTCCATAGGCAACAATCACCGCCATGCAATGCACCAAGAGCATTTTGATTTCCAAAAAATCACCTTGCTCCAATTGTTGCTCAACTTCAAACGCAATACCAGCCGCACTTAAATTGGCGTTACGCGTACTGTTTTCTTTAAACTGGCCACCTTGCAACATAATTGCTTGTGACAACAAATCAATTTTAGAGTCTATTAGCCTCAAATATTCTGCTACATCTGGCTGGTTACGTTCCAAACGATACAGCAACTGAGCCGAATCTTGAGAAATTAGATCTAACGCTGATGATAACGAGCAATTGCTTAAAATGTTATCGGAAAGATGACTAGGCTCCACCACCATTTTCTCATCAACTTTTTGATAAAAAAGATTAACTTCGTCATCAATTCTAAAGAACCGGCGTCGCTCCTCAGTGCTAGTATTATCTTGGTTCACTAATATTACCTCATTATTTTATTGTTCAGATTTGACTTAATGTATCTATTAAAATTATTAATTAATACAGCTTCGAAATTATAGTTAAAAGAAAAATAATTTTAGAAAAACTTACTTAAAGCGCTCATTTAGATAAATCCAATACTCGTAAATAATTATTTCAACGCATAAAAAAACCCGCCAAGAAAAAAATTCCAGGCGGGTTTTTTTGTCCATTAAAAGCTATTGAAATAACTATTTGACTAAGCTTAACAATACCCCGGCGGCCACTGCAGAACCTATGACTCCAGCTACATTCGGCCCCATAGCGTGCATCAACAAAAAATTATGAGGATTGCTTTCCAGACCTAATTTATTAGCTACCCTTGCGGCCATAGGCACTGCTGAAACCCCAGCTGCACCAATCAACGGATTGATAGGAGTATCACTGAATTTGTTCATTATCTTTGCCATGATCACCCCGGCTGCAGTACCAATAGCAAAAGCTACTGCACCCAACGCCAAAATTCCGAGTGTTTCCAGCTGCAAAAACGCCTCCGCACTAAGTTTGGATCCAACAGCTAATCCTAAGAAAATAGTAACAACATTGATCAATTCATTTTGCGCAGTTTGACTCAGCCTATCAACAACGCCACTGGCATTCATCAAATTACCCAGTGCAAACATACCCACTAAAGGCGTAGCAGAAGGCAACAACAAAATAGACAAAATTAATAACATCAACGGGAAAACGATTTTTTCGGTTTTGCTCACCACCCGCAATTGCTGCATTTCGATTTTTCGTTCAGCTTCTGTGGTTAATGCGCGCATGATTGGCGGTTGAATCAAGGGCACCAAAGCCATGTATGAATACGCGGCAACCGCGATCGCTCCGAGCAAATCAGGTGCGAGTTTTGAGGCAACATAAATAGCTGTTGGACCATCGGCTCCACCGATAATGCCAATAGCGGCCGCATCTTTAAGCGTAAATTCCAAACCGGGAACCATATTTAGTGCCAGAGCACCTATTAATGATGCAAAAATACCAAATTGCGCAGCCGCACCGAGAAGTAATGTTTTCGGATTAGCCAACATGGGGCCAAAATCTGTCATTGCGCCCACGCCCATAAAAATAAGCAATGGAAAAATGCCTAGTTTGATACCGTAATACAGAAAGTGTAACAAACCACCTTCTTCAGCAATCCCTGCCACCGGAATATTGCTGAGGATGGCACCAAAGCCTATAGGCAACAGCAATAAAGGTTCAAAACCTTTTTTTATTGCTAAAAACAGCAACAAAAAACCCACCAACATCATAAATGCCTGGCCGGCTGTAAAGTTATACAAGCCGGTGCTATGCCAAAGTGAAAGCAAATTTTCCATAAGTTTATCCTTCACAAACTGATCAAAACATCGCCACCACCAATGGCATTACCTTCTTTGACGTGGATGGCGCTGACCGTGCCTGCAACTTTAGAGCGCACCTCAGTTTCCATTTTCATGGCTTCCATAACCACGACCACATCACCTGCAGCAATCTGACTACCGATATCGACCAACACTTTTAAAATAGTTCCTGCCATAGGTGACTCAATAACCTCACCGTTTCCAGCCACTTGTTCAGAAGAAATGACAGGAGAAGCCGCTGAAGGTTGAATACTTAAAGCGCTACCGCCTGGTCCCACCGCAACGTGATAATTTTTACCATCAACATTAACGGTATAGCTTTCCACAATCTGGCTGGCAGCTGATTTACTCAACTCCGGTTTCTGACTTGCTGCAAATGCTTGTGCATCCGGTGCAGGTTCAAAAGCGGCAGGATTGCCACGGTTAACTAAAAATTTCCAGCCGATTTGAGCAAAAAGACCGTTAATCAATGCATCTTCTTCGATACGGTCAACCAGCGTAATGCCTTCTGCTAATGCTTTTTGTTGGACATCTGCAATCAGCTTGTCCATTTCCGGCTCGATTAAGTCGGCTGGGCGACAAGTAATCGGCTCAGCGCCATTAAGCACTTTGGCTTGTAATTCCTTGTTAACCGGCGCTGGAGTAGCGCCATATTCACCTTTTAAGACACCGGCAGTTTCTTTGGTAATGGTTTTATAACGTTCACCATTAATGACATTGAGCACTGCTTGGGTACCAACAATTTGTGAAGTAGGTGTCACCAACGGGATAAATCCCAAATCCTCACGCACGCGCGGAATTTCGGCCATTACTTCATCAAATTTATCTGCCGCACCCTGCTCTCTAAGCTGGCTTTCCATATTGGTCAGCATACCGCCAGGCACTTGAGATACCAAAATTCGTCCATCAACGCCCTTTAAACTGCCTTCAAACTGCGCATATTTTTTGCGGATGTCTCTAAAATAATGAGCAATTTCTTCTAATTTAATCAAGTCCAATCCGGTATCGCGTTCGGTACCCTCAAGACTAGCAACAATCGATTCGGTGGGGCTATGACCATAAGTCATGCTCAATGATGAAATCGCAGTATCGACATTATCTATGCCGGCTTCTGCAGCTTTAATAATACTGGGTACACTCAGGCCAGTAGTGGCATGACATTGCATATGTATAGGAATCTTAGTGCTTTTCTTCAAGCGCGACACCAGTTCAAATGCATCATAAGGCTTTAGCAAGCCAGCCATATCCTTAATACAAATCGAATGCGCACCCATATCTTCAATTTGCTTACCCAACGCAACCCATACATCAATAGTATGCACAGGGCTGGTTGTATACGAAATTGTGCCTTGTGCATGGGCATCGGTACGCAGCACCGCTTTGATTGAATGCTCGATATTGCGCATGTCGTTCATCGCATCAAATACACGAAACACATCGACACCGTTTATAGCAGCGCGCTCAACAAATTTATCTACAACATCATCAGCATAATGCCGGTAACCCAATAGATTTTGACCACGCAACAACATTTGTTGTGGCGTATTGGGCATAGCTGCTTTCAATAAACGCAATCTTTCCCACGGATCTTCACCCAGATAACGAATACATGCATCAAATGTAGCGCCACCCCAAGATTCAACTGACCAATAACCAATTTGATCGATTTTGTCACAGATAGGCAACATGTCTTCTATACGTAAGCGTGTCGCTAATATAGATTGATGCGCATCACGCAGAACTACTTCAGTAATGCCCAAAGGCTTCTTTTTCTTTTTATTGTCGGTGGCCATTCTGTGTATCTCCTAGAACCTTTGTGGGTTTTAAAACTTTGACCTTATGGGTCGGATTAATAGAATTTTGGGGGATGAACGTAGGGATTATTTATGATCGTGACGATATTGGTGAACTGCTGCTGTAATCGCAGCCACAATACGCTTATCGTTACTGCTTACAACAGATGATGAAGATGATGCCTTCGGTTCATCTGGAAAAAAACGTAACACCATTGCAGACATGAGATTGATAGCGACCACTAACATGGTTAAGAACAAAAACACGATGCCCATACCTGCCACTAATAATTCGAGACCACTGCTCATTAATTCTGTCATTTCATCAAACCTGCTGCATTAAAACTTGCGAAATAGTCGAGGCATTATCCATAAAAAACCAATAGCAGACAAACTAAAGATAACCAAATCTTAATTATTAATCATTTATCATCAACAATAACTTATGGATAACATCAATTCATCGTCCCATGCTATATGTAATCAATTGCTTTCATTTTCAGACTTCAGTAAGAGTTCAAAAACTCCTACAACATTACTGGTCAGTTTACTTATTCATGCCTTTCCAGGAGCCAACAAATAATCAGGCGAAACAAAACTAGACGCCTCTCAACTTAACCAACAATTCCATGTTTACCAAAATCCTTAATTAACTGGATGAACAGCCACCCTCCAAATTTAGCCAGCGCTCAAGCACAGAACGAATATACATCTGCTCTTCGCTGCTAAGCTCTCTGCCCTGCGGAATACGATGCCATTTTTCTAAGCAACCTCGACAGCAGCAGGCCGTGGCATGCTGCGCAACAAAAACAGGATGACCTCGAAACGGGGTTTGTTTGCCGTCGTTTAAAGGTTGGGCGACCGCCAGTCGTTTGGCTATGAAGTCTGCTGCATGGCTAAGCACGGTATCCATGCCTTTTTGGTGTAAATATTCCAGATCCTTACTCTGTAGATGAAACTTGGCGCGGAATGCCGATTTGGCCAGTCCGGTAAATAGTTCGTCCAAATTATGCATGGTTATAATTACCTCAACACGCCGCTGGCCGGGGTATAGCTATCCAGCACCTGCACATAGTTGGCCCGCTCATAGGCGCTGGGATCAATCGCATGCTGCTGACTGACACTGCCTTTTAACTGACTAATGGATTCGTATTCATGCTCGACCAGCCATTGCTCCAGTTCCGCGCGAATCTCGCCAAGCTTGCCCACGCCATGCGCCAGCAACACGCTGCATAAATGCACCACGTCAGCACCCGCCAGCAGGGCCTTAATCACATCAGCGCTTTGGTGAAAACCGCCAGTCACCGCCAATGACAATTTGACTCGACCATACATCAGCGCCGTCCAGCGGATGCGCAACAAAGCTTCCTCCGGTGTCGACAAATGTAATTTTGGCAGTACTTCAAGCGTTTCCAGATCAATATCCGGCTGATAAAAGCGATTGAACAGCGCGATTCCATCCGCACCGGCCGCTTCCAGGCGTTGGGCAAAATTTATCGGCGAACTGAACTGTGGCGATAATTTTAAAGTCAGCGGCAAACTGACCCGACTTTTCAACTCGCGCAGAATATCCAGATAACGGTTTTCCACGGTTTCACTACTGTCTTCGATATTAGCGGCTAGATGATAAATATTCAGTTCAAGCGCATCGGCCCCAGCTTGCTGCAGAGCTTCCCCGTATTCAATCCAACCGCCTCGGGAAATTCCGTTCAAACTGGCAATGACTGGAATATTCAGACTACTTTTCAGCCGCTGCAAATGCTCCAAATATTGTTCCTGATAAGTCAAAATATGCTCCGGTACCGGATGAAAAGAATCAGCCTCACCATAACCGATGCCCTGCCCGTAAAAAAACCGTTCCATCTGCTGTTGCTCAGCCTCGATTTTTTCTTCAAACAACGAAGACATTACAATGGCCGAGGCCCCGGCATCTTCAAGTCGGCGGGCGCTATCCAAATCTTTACTTAAAGGCGATGACGACGGCACTAAGGGATTTGCCAGTTTCAGCCCCAAATAATTCGTTGTTAAATCAACCATGTTGGTTCTCCTTAGCAAGATCGGTTTTTAGTTGGGCCTTAGTCGCCGCCACGCTAGTGGCATCGCTCCATTCCAGCTCCGCCAATTGTTGATAATACCGGTAACGGTTTTTTACATCCTGCTGAGCCTGCTTTAAGAAAGCCTCCGCCTGTTCCGGATGACTTTGCCATAACATGCTGAAACGAGTTTCGCTCATCACAAAATCACGTAACGGGATTGATGGCTCAGCAGAATCCAAATGCATCGGATTCTTGCCCTGCTTGACCTTGCCCGGATCAAAGCGAAACAACGGCCAATGCCCACTTTTTACAGCAAGATTCTGCTGACGATGGTTATTCGATAAATCCACGCCGTGCGCGATACACGGTGCATAAGCGATGATGATGGACGGACCATCGTGGGCCTCGGCTTCCAAAAAAGCGCTAAGCGTTTGCGTATCCTTACCGGCATAGGCGACATGAGCAACGTAAACATTGTTGTAATCCATCGCCAGTAGCGCCAAATCTTTTTTGGCGGTAGCCTTGCCGCCAGCCGAGAATTTAGCCACAGCACCCAACGGCGTGGATTTGGACGTCTGTCCACCGGTGTTGGAATACACTTCAGTATCCAATACCAAGATATTGACGTTGCGACCGCTGGCCAGCACATGATCCAAACCACCATAACCGATGTCGTAAGCCCAGCCGTCGCCGCCGATGATCCAAACGCTTTTCTTAGATAGATAATCAGCCAGCGACAACAAAGCTTGCGCGGCTGGCTGGGTCAAAGATGCCAAGCGCTGCTTTAATTCGACAACGCGCTGGCGTTGTTCGTAGATACCGGCTTCGTCGGATTGATCGGCTTGCAAGATTGCATCGACTAGTTCGCTACTCAAAGTCTCGCGTAGCGAAACTAACAACTCTGAGGCGTGCTCAGCTTGCTTATCGATAGCAACTCGCATCCCTAAACCAAACTCGGCGTTATCTTCAAACAAGGAATTATTCCAAGCCGGGCCGCGGCCCTCTGCGTTTTTGGTCCACGGCGTGGTGGGTAAATTGCCACCATAAATCGACGAACAACCAGTGGCGTTGGCAACGATCATTCGGTCGCCGAATAATTGCGAAGCCAATTTTACATACGGCGTTTCACCGCAACCGACACAAGCGCCGGAAAACTCAAACAGCGGCTGCAATACCATCGCGCCTTTGATGGTGTTGGTTTTTAACTGCCTGCGATCGTATTCCGGCAAGGACAAGAAGTAATCCCAATTTTTGCTTTCCGGTTCGCGTAACGGCGCTTGCGGCTGCATGTTCAAGGCTTTGCGACTGGCGTTGGACTTGTCACGAATCGGGCAGATGTCCACACACAGCCCACAGCCGGTGCAATCTTCCGGGGCTATTTGATAACTGATCGACAAGCCGGCCGGAAAGTCCTTGCCCAGCATCGCCGCATGTTTAAAGGTTGCCGGTGCATCGCTTAACGTATCGTTTGCCACGATTTTGCTGCGGATCGCTGCATGCGGACATACCATCGGGCATTTGCCGCACTGGGTACACAAATCGGTTTCCCAAACCGGAATTGCCAACGCCAGATTGCGCTTCTCGTAGGCGGCGCTGCCGGTTGGATAGGTACCGTCGACAGGCATAGCGCTGACCGGTAACGCATCGCCGCGGCCGGCAATGATTTCACCGGTGACGCGCTTAATAAAGTCCGGCGCGCTGTCTGCAATATTCGAAACGATGTCGAAGCGGCTGTCAGCCTGATTAGGCAGCGGCACTTGCTGCAAGCCAGCCAAGGTTTCGTCGATAGCCTTAAAGTTTAAATCGACGATGCGTTGGCCTTTTTTGCCGTAGGATTTTTGCACCGCGTGCTTAATTGCGGCTATAGCCTCATCTTGCGGTAACACTCCGGAAATCGCAAAAAAACAGGTCTGCATGATAGTGTTGATGCGTTTGCCCATGCCGCTTTTTTCGGCGACCGCATTACCGTCGATCAAATAAAAGCGAATCTTTTTCGCCAGCATTTGCTCTTGCATTTTATGTGGCAAGGTATCCCAGACCTGATCGACCGGCACCGGACTATTCAGCAAAAACACCGCATTGTCAGCGGCATTGACCAGCATGTCATAGCGTTCCAGGAACACGGCTTGATGACAACCGATGAATTTAGCGTCATTTTCGGCGATCAAATAGGTGGCTTGGATGGGTTTGGGACCAAAACGCAAATGCGAGACGGTAATCGCCCCGGACTTTTTCGAGTCGTAGACAAAGTAGCCCTGCGCAAACCAATCGGTTTCTTCGCCGATGATCTTAATGGTGTTTTTATTAGCGCCAACCGTACCATCACTGCCTAAGCCGTAAAACATCGCTTGAAAGGTCTGGTCATGAGCATCGGTACGATAGCCGGCATCCCAGTCCAGGCTGGTATGACTGACGTCGTCGTGGATGCCGATGGTAAATTGATTTTTCGGCTGCTCACGTTTTAACTCGTCGTAAACCGCCTTGATCATGCCGGGGGTAAATTCTTTGGATGACAAGCCGTAACGGCCACCCACCACTTTCGGCAAACCGGCAAACTTGCCGCCGTTGCTAAAATCTTGCGTCAAAGCCGTCAGCACGTCTTTATACAAAGGTTCGCCGTCTGCACCCGGCTCCTTGGTGCGATCCAATACGGCGATTTTTCGGCAACTGGCGGGCAACGCTGCTATCAATCGTTCCGGAGCAAACGGCCTGAACAGGCGTACTTTCAGCAAACCGACCGCTTCGCCTTGTCGAGTCAGATAACTCAACGTTTCTTCCACTGCCTCTGCGCCAGACCCCATCAGCACGATCACCCGTTCAGCTTGCGGCGAGCCGACATACTCAAACAGCCGATATTGCCGACCAGTCAAAGAAGCAAATCTATCCATGGCTTGCTGGGCGATTTCGGGTAAGGCGACGTAGTAAGGATTAACCGACTCCCGTCCTTGAAAATAAACGTCAGGATTTTGCGCGGTGCCGCGCAGTACCGGATGGTCTGGCGTCAAAGCTCGGCCGCGATGTTCACTCACCCAGGCATCATCAATCATGGCGCGAATCACCGAATCGTCGAGACTAACGATTTTCGACACTTCATGCGAGGTACGGAAACCGTCGAAAAAGTGCATAAACGGAATCCGGCTTTGCAAAGCTACCGCATGGGCGATCAGCGCGAAGTCCTGCACTTCCTGAGGCGAGTTGGCACACAGCATCGCAAAGCCGGTCATCCGCGCTGCCATCACGTCGCTGTGATCGCCAAAAATCGAAAGGCCCTGACAAGCCAACGAGCGAGCGGCGATATGAAACACGGTCGGACTAAGTTCACCGGCGATTTTGTACATATTCGGCAGCATTAACAGCAAACCTTGCGAAGCGGTAAAGGTCGTCGCCAAGGTCCCGGCCTGCAAAGCGCCGTGAATCGCACCTGCGGCGCCGGCCTCACTCTGCATTTCGACAACCTTAGGCACCGTGCCCCATAAATTGACTTGACCACGCGAAGACCACTCATCGGCCCATTCGCCCATCGCCGACGATGGCGTAATCGGGTAAATGGCAATAACTTCGTTCAATTTGTGGGCAATGCCGGCAGCGGCCTGGTTGCCGTCGATAGTGATAGTTTGCTGATTTTTCATGGAACTACCTTATTTGCGAAATAAACGTTTGCCGTTAAAAATCATCGGCTGTGTTACAACTGATCTTAAAGAAAATTGATTAAGTTATTAGATAGAAATTCAATTTGCGGCAATTTGATTTAATGCTCGCACATCAAAAAAGTCAACTTGCTGGGTTGCCCGCAGTAATTGATTACTAATGTAGACGATAAGATTAACCCTCTTAGATCAAAAAACTTAAATATTTGCAGAAGGCTTTTTGATATTCTCTGAACACAGCAGTCAATTTAAAATAGTAACCCCAGTTTTTAGGAGATAAATGGCAAATCATCGGCAGTGGCGTATGTCATGTTTTGTAATCGTTGGCTTTAGTTTATTTCTTAGCCGGCAACTGGTTTTTGCGGGCAGTTATCAGCTGGCGGTGACTGAAAAATCCATCAATCTAATTGGTGAAGAACAACATGCCATCGTCGGTAATGACGGCTTGCCTGCGCCAACCTTGCATTGGCAAGAAGGCGAACTGGTCACATTAAATGTTACCAATCACTTAAAAGTGCCGACCTCCATTCACTGGCACGGTATCGTACTGCCTTATCAAATGGACGGCGTGCCCGGCATCAGTTTTGACGGTATTAAACCCGGCCAAACCTTTACCTATCAATTTCCAGTCAAACAAAGCGGAACTTATTGGTATCACGGCCATTCCGGCATGCAGGAGCAAGAAGGCTTGTTCGGCGCGCTGGTGATAGCTCCCAAGCATGATCAGCAACCGGTCGACCGCGATTATGTAGTGATGCTGTCCGACTGGCCGGAAGCAGACCCGCATCGCACCCTGGCACGTTTAAAAAAGCAGAGCGATTATTACAACTTCCAGAAACACACCGTCGGCGATTTTTTTACTGACATTCAACAGCTCGGCTTTTGGGAAACCGTCTCAGACCGCTTAGCTTGGGGCGAAATGCGTATGGAGCCGACCGATCTGGCCGATGTCACCGGCGCAACGTATCATTTTTTGATCAACGGCCAAACGCCGGAAATGCATAAAACCTACTTGTTTAAGCCCGGTGAAAAACTGCGTTTACGTTTTATCAATGCCTCGGCGATGAGTTATTTCGATATTCGCATCCCCGGCTTAAAAATGCAGGTAATCGCCGCCGACGGCCAGCAAGTCGCGCCAGTCGACGTTGAAGAATTTCGCATTGCAGTGGCTGAAACCTATGACGTGTTAGTCGAGCCACAAACCGAACAGGCTTACAGCATTTTTGCCGAAGCCATGGATCGTAGCGGTTTTGCGCATGCCTCACTGACGCCACGCAATGATCTGCAGGCAACACCGCCGCCCATGCGACCCCGGACTTTATTAACGATGGCAGACATGGGCGGCGCACATAGCGGTCATGCTGAGCATCAGCAACATGATCAGCACACCGCTACCGACGCTTTAGAACAGCATGTCGGACATAATAGTCCAGCCGCCGAACCGGCCACCAGTCACGCAGGACATACACCTTCAGAAAATGATCCTCATGCCGGTCATCAAATGCCGATGCCCCAGAAGATAGCGTCTTCCCCCGTGCTAAGTTATCAAGCTCTAAAATCAGTCGAACCGGAGCACCAATTAATGGGGCAACCGGATCGTGAAATCACCTTACGGCTCACCGGCAATATGAATCGCTATATCTGGTCGTTCGACGATGTTAAATATTCCGAATCCGAGCCGATCAGAGTCAAATTCGGCGAGCGTATTCGCTTTCATTACGTCAACGAGACCATGATGAATCATCCGATTCATATCCACGGCCTGTGGCAGTACCTGGATAACGGCTACGGCATGTACAACCCGAAAAAGCATGTCATCAGCGTTAAACCCGGCCAAACAGCCACCGTCGATGTACTTGCAGATTCCGAGGGTGAATGGGCGTTTCATTGCCATTTGCTGTACCACATGGATACCGGCATGTTCCGCAAGTTGATTGTGGAAAAAGCAGAGCATCATCATGACTAGCCGCTTGATATTACTGCTGTTGGCAATGACTGTTAGTGTTGCAGATGCACAAGAAGACCAAATGATTTTCAACCATTTCAAAGCTGAGCGCCTGGAATATGAAGGCAACGAAAACCTGAGTTTATTCAAATGGGATGTGCAAAATTGGATCGGTAACGACAAACACAAGTTATGGCTTAAAACCGAAGGCGATTATGTCAGCGAGCAAAACATTTTCGGCCGCGCCGATTTGCAGTTGCTGTACAGCCGTAACATCAGCACCTTTTGGGATTTTCAAATCGGCGCGCGGCGAGCGTTTGAGCCCGAGCGCACCTATGATGCCGTCATAGGCTTTCAGGGCTTAGCGCCCTATTTCATCGAAGTCGAAAGCGCCATGTTCATCACCGATAATGGCAACGTATTGGGCCGTTTGGGCTTAGGTTATGAACTGCTGCTGACACAACGGCTGATTTTACAGCCGCGCATTGAAGTCAACGTCGCAGCCTCGGACATTGGCAACCGTGGTGTTAAAGCCGGTGTCACCGAATTCGAAACCGGCGTGCGTTTACGCTACGAGATCGAACGGGAATTTGCACCCTACTTAGGCTTTGATTATGTCGAAGAAGAATCCTTACTCGAACATCACCACAGCGTACGCTTTGTAGTCGGGATGCGGGTTTGGTATTAACTAAAATTGGTAACTGATATTACGTAATCAGAGGAATCATTCCCTTATGCCGCGCGCTGCCGATGTGGCAGTTCGTTTGGATTGAGTTTGCTTGCCTGCATTTGATAAGGTATCACTTCAGTTGAATAATTGGGATGTAAACATACGCTCCATGATGGTTTACCTGACATTTGTAACTGTTGCATAGAACCAATTCCCCTAAAAATCGAGAATCTCCGCATGACCTTCAAAAAATCGCCCGACCTTCTATATCTACTCTTGCTGCTAATCGGCCCGGGATTATTCACCACCCATCCAGCACAGGCCCAGCGCGAACCCAAAAAAGCCACTGAAATTATTGAAGAATGCTTGGTTGAACAAGGGGGGCGTGAATTTTGCCAGGTGATCAGTAAACAACAGGTTAATGCCGACGCTCAAGCGCTAGGCACCGAAAACACCCAATACATAACTCGAGCCGAGGCAGAACAAAAACAACGCGATGCCGAATACCAACAAATGTCAGAAGAATTGGAGAGGGGCAATCAGCAGCAGGAGTTAGATCGCTTAAACGCCAATGCCCAAGACAAGTAAGCCTCAACGGAAACCGCATCCGCGAATTCAGCAAATGAGGGTTTTGGGATAGACAATAACCCCGCCGAATTTCAAGCCTATTTAAGCCAATACCCAACCGGTCGTTTTGCTCAATTAGCCCGCAACCGCTTAGCATCAGGACAACCGCCATCGCCATAAACCGCTACGATGCTGACCTCAAAAATAATGGAAACAGCCAATAGCCATGAATACATTTACTGTGCGCTGATCATCTTTAATTGGTCAGTTTCAGTCATTCAGGCAGTGAAAATATAACCTCTTTGAGTGTCAGGTTGCTGATAGATCGGCGACTTATTAGGGAAATGCACACGCAATATAGCCATTAAATCTTCGGCCAAACTCGTAACATCACCTACGGTAATAAACACCAAGCGGCTTTTACCGTCATCGCTTGCTCTAACGGGCAGCCGGACAGGAGGATAAAGCTTATTGCTAACGCCCTGAATCAATAACGGTTCAGGGCATTCCGGTGTAAAAACAACGCCTTTTAGACGTACTAACTGCAGCGGGTATTTATTGAGTAAAGACTCCAGTGCAATCTGAAAACGCGGCCAGGCAATAGGATCATCCAGCTGAAGGCTGATGCTGTTAAATCGATGCTCGACATCATTTTGCATTTGCCCTAGCGGGCGCATTTTCTTTGACAAATCCAGTAATAAATCCGGCGCTACCGCCCCCAGTACGACATTCAATCTGGCAGCACTGGGTGCCAGTTTATCAAGCCAGGCATTGGTCGTCGCCAGTTGTGCCGAGCTAGCTAAATCACTATGGGTAAGCGCCACGGTATCCGCCCAGCCCAATTGCGCTTGCGCTTCGACAAAACGCTCAAGCGTGTCTGCGCCGCTGGCTGCTGATACCGTCGTAAGCACTCCATGCAGATGATAGCGGGCAGATAGCCAACGCTCTCTTAGCAGGGTATCCAGCACCGGTTCGGGGTTGGCAACACCGCTGGTTTCGATGATGACTCGATCAAATGGTTTATCGGCCTTGGCATCCCAAGCCATACGGAGGTTTTTTAATACCGGCGTTAACGAGCCGCGCACTTGGCAACATAAACAGCCACCGGCCAACACCGACATCGGCACGTTGTGATCTCTGAGCAGTTGTTGATCAATCGGCGTGCTGCCGAATTCATTAATAATCACCGCAGACTTTGGCGCATGTTGAAGCAGACGGTTAAGTAATGTGGTTTTACCACTGCCTAAAAATCCGCTGATAACGATGACTGGAATACGTTCGATAGGTTTAGTTGGGTTCATTTAGACTAATGTACTGCCTACAAATTACACATGATACGGCTTACCGCAATCATGCCACACAAAACGCTCGTTATCTGTTTGATTAAAACCGACCTCACCTACCGCAAAATTATCCAGGCTTAAATTATAAAACCGGTCGTAATAAGCTTGGATGTCGCGTTTGATATGCGGATCGAACTGCGCTTGTATCGTTTGCGTGCGGCCACGAATTCGCTGTTGAACCACACCGTTTTTAACCACTAATTCGCCATTTTTGAAGACCAGATGCGCATCGGCAAACATGGCTTCTTTATCGGCTTGTTCGCTATAGACGGCAATATCGGCAATGCCGCCGGGCAATAAATGTCCGCGATCATGCAAGCCCAACATGCGCGCGGCGGCGGTGCGGGTCATGGTGGCGATTTCATAAAGAGAAAACTCTTTTTTCAGGTCTTTTAACAAGCTCATAGCAATGGCATCAGGATGTAACCCGGCCATGCACTCTAATCGAAAATCGGCATCCATCAGCAAGCGGATCAAATGCGGATACCGGGTAAACGGCCCGCCGTTGGGATGATCGGTGGTAAAAAATAACCGCCACGGGTCTTCGGCCAACAAAAATATTTCCAGGCCGATCAGCCATTGCAGGCTATTCACAAAACTTTTTTGCTGATAACGGTACGGCACTGCACCACCACTGCCTTCGCATTCGGCATCCCACATTACCCATTTGTTGGGGCTGGCATCATTGCGGCGGCTGTATTGGGCAATCACGTCGCCGGAAATCGTCACGGTCTGTCCAAACAACACTTGCCCGACATCCATGGTGATATTGCGATGCTTGTTAAAGCCATCAATCAGTTTCGCCGCTGCCGAAGAAAAGCCCTTATCGCCTTCATTACCGTAGCCGTAAAACTGGATATGCGCCAAGTGCATGGGCAAGCCCTGCGCGGCTTCCATGGTAGCAAGAGCGGTATCGACATTGCCGGGCATGCCTAAATTATTGCAATGCACATGTACCGGGTGCGGCAGTCCTATATCGCAAGCGGCGCGTTGTAATGTTTGCAAAATCTGCCGCGAACTCACCCCGTAATTGGGCACCACGTCATCCAAAGCAAAGCTGCGCACGTTCGATTTAAACGCATTGGCGCCACCGGCGTTAATCACCTTAAGGCCTAAACAGCGGGTGGCTTGCAGCGTCCAGGCGACGTAATCGTTGATCTGGTTTTGACTGACTTTTGACCGCATGAGCCGCAGTAAAAAATCATCGTTACCGAGTATCGCAAGGCCTGCGGTATCAATAATCGGAATATCGGCCATCTGTAAATGCGCATCCAGCGCATTGGCGGGTAACACGGCAGGTTCGACGACAGTGGTGTAACCCATTTGTGCATAACGATAGCCGGTTTCGGTGGTTGACCAGCGCGCAGTACTAAAGGCATGACCTAGCTTTCTGGCCATAAAGTTACGGTGCTGTTCCGGCAGCAACAAGCGCGCGGTATTAACGTTGCCGCCGGCGATATGGCTGTGAATATCAATGGCACCGGCCATTACCACTTTGCCGGAAACATCAATATCAACATCCGAGACCACACCGGCTTCAGGCGGGGAAACTATCAAGCCATCACGAAACCACAGGTCTTGAAGAGTGCCGTTTAAGCCTTGGCCGGGATCAACAATCCGCCCGCCTGTTAAGCGCGTAAGCATGTTAAAACACTCTGCAGCTGTCTAATGCCGCATGGATTTCTTGTTTAGGCAGGTTGCGGCCGATAAATACCAGCACCGATTGGCGGATTTCATCAATCGCCCAAGGCACGCCCAAACTGTCTCCCAGTAACATGTGCACGCCTTGATAAATCACCTTACGATCACAACCCGCGATATGCACGATGCCTTTATAGCGCAATAAATCGTTACCGTAATCGCGAATCATCACATCCATAAAGCCGATGATTCTTGCTGCATCCAGTGCTTTATCGGTACGGTAAACAAATGAAGTGATCCCTGCATCGTGTTCATGACCGACGTCATCCAGAAAATCAGGCTCAATCTCTAAAATTGCATTGAGATTAAAGCCGCGAATATCGAGAATTTCACTGATGTCGGTTTCACCAAAATGCGCATGGGCGATGGGTGCGCGAGCGTTGATTGCGCGTAAGCGTGCTTCTAATTCAGTCACCTCTGCCGGTGTTATCAAATCGGTTTTGGATAATACCAATCGATCGGCAAAACCCACCTGCTCTTCAGCTTCATGACATTCGCTAAGCTGTTTAAGCGCGTGTTTGGCATCAACCACCGTAATAATGCCATCGAGCAAATAATATTCAGCAATATCCTGTTCAACAAAAAACGTTTGGGCGACCGGCGCGGGGTCGGCAAGGCCGGTGGTTTCAATAATAACTCTGTCAAAATGCAGCGATCCGTTCTCACGTTTTTCCGCCAGCTCCCCCAGAATGCGCACCAAATCGCCACGCACGGTGCAACAAATACAGCCATTGTTCATCTCTACGATTTGCTCTTCGCCTTGAATCAGCAGGTCGTTATCAATGCCTGCTTCGCCAAATTCATTTTCAATGACAGCAATACGATGACCGTGCTGTTCAGACAAAATGCGGTTTAACAGGGTCGTTTTTCCTGCCCCTAAAAAACCGGTCAAAATGGTCACTGGTACGGCTGTGGAATAGTTAGAATCAGACATTAGCTTCTCTTTGCAGTTAATGGGGATAAATGATTTTTTCGGTTTGGGAGCTGTTGACTTAAGCCACCCTGGCGGCGCTTATTGGCTCAGTAATGCGTGCTCCAGAACGATGATTGATTGCATAAAGCCGATGCCCAAGCCGAATATGGCGGTTTGCCAGACCAGGTTGGCTATCGATGAATGTTCATGCAACGCCGGGATCATGTCAGTGGCCGCAATATAGATAAAACCGCCCGCGGCAATCGGCAGTAAGAAGACTAACGATGATTCCGCCAATTGGCTGAACATCAGCGTAAAAATGGCGCCCGCCACCACGGTCAGCGAGCAATAAAAGTTGTACAGTACGGCTTTGGCCGGTGAGTAACCGCCGTACACCAGCGCCCCGACATCGCCGATTTCTTGCGGAATTTCATGGGCAATAATCGCCAGCGTCGTGGTAAATCCCAGCACCGGATCGACCAGAAAACTGCCGCCGATTAAGATGCCGTCGACAAAGTTATGCACCGCATCGCCCATCAAATTCATCTTGGCTATCGGGCGAATATCGCTGGTTTGATCGGCCACGGGAATGTGGTGGTCATGGCGCCAGCGCACCAGTTTTTCCAGCACGAAGAATAAAAACATCCCCAGTAATGCCGTTAAACAAACGGTTGAAATCGAGCCTTGCCGGGCTACCGCATCGGGAATCAGATGAATAAAGGCATCGCCTAACAATACCCCCACGGCCAAGGCAACCAGGTAAGGAATAATGCGTTGTAGCCGAGCAGGCTCAATCCATAACGCAAACAATCCGGATAATGAGGTGAGACTAACCAAAACACTGGCACCGATAGCACCCGCAACCACTTCAAATGAAAGATTCATCGTTATTTATCACTGTAGAGTTTTAAGGGGACCTCTAAAAATTGCACTTCGACAAGCTCTCGGCAACTGCTCCTGCGTTGCTCTAACTCCTGCATCCATGCAGTCGAGTGCGAACGGTTAGTACATTAAATCAATTACTTATCCGTTCGTGCTGAGCCTGTCGAAGCCTGTCCTGAGCATAGCCGAAGGGCATGAATGGATAATTTTTAGAGGTTCCCTTAACGTGTCCGGTAAATAAAACCGGCAAGCGCATTGGGCAGCAGGTGCATGGCTGCATCTGCTAAAAGCACCGCCAACACTAAAACGAAGCTCCTCGTAACAATCCGTTTTAAACGTTTGTCCTCAATCCGGAGCGATAACATGCCCAGGCTGATTAATAAGCCCGTACCTAACGTGTGGACGGCCTGATCAAGCGAGTTCATCGGCAAACCAGCCTGGAAAATTATCCCGGTAGGTTTTCCATGCTCTTGCACCGGCGGATAATTCGGCATCAGTCAATAAACACTGATCCAATTCGTTGCGCGCTTGGTCAGCGTCGATATTTTGGCCGATAAACACTAACTCCTGGCGGCAGTCGCCAAACGGCGATTGCCAATTGGCCTGAATATCATCAACAAACTCTTCCGGCCATTCCGCTTCCGGTACCGACGCCCACCAACGACCGGCACAGCCATGTTGCATGGTGCCGCCCGCTTGCGACCAGTTGCCTACCCATTCGGGCCGTGACGCCAGCCAGAAAAAGCCTTTGGAACGCAGCAAGGTGCCGTTATTCCAATCGTCACGATGCAGATAATCGTAAAACCGCTCAGGGTGAAACGGCTTACGCGCGCTATAAACAAAGCTGGCGATGCCGTATTCTTCGGTTTCCGGGGTGTGGCTGCCGCGCATTTCTTGTAACCAACCGGGCGCTTGCTCGGCGTGCTCAAAATTAAAACGCCCGGTATTGATGATTTTTTGCAGAGGCACTTGTCCCATCACCATCGAAATAATCTCTGCTTCGCGATTTAAAGATTTAAGAATGGCCGTTAAATTCGCCAGCTCATCGCTGCAGACCAAATCGGCTTTGGAAATTAGGATCACGTTGCTGAATTCAACCTGCTCGACCAGTAAATCGGCGATATTGCGCTCATCCTCCTCGCCCAGTTCGGCATGGATGTCTTTTAGCGATTGCGCCTCTAAATAATCGCGCATGAAGTTGACTGCATCGACTACCGTCACCATCGTGTCCAGCACGGCAATGTCCGACAAACTGACGTCGTCTTCATCTCTAAAAGTAAAGGTTTCAGCAATCGGCATGGGCTCGGCGATGCCGGTGGATTCAATCAACAAATAATCGAACCGACCTTCTTTGGCTAATTGCCCGACTTCCACCAGTAAGTCTTCGCGCAAGGTGCAGCAAATGCAGCCGTTGCTCATTTCCACCATTTTTTCTTCGGCGCGATTAAGAGTGACTTCGTTTTTAACGAGCGCGGCATCAATGTTGATTTCGCTCATGTCGTTAACGATCACCGCTATTTTTAAGCCCTCGCGGTTGGCGAGAATGTGGTTGAGCAGCGTGGTTTTGCCGGCGCCTAAAAAGCCGGATAACACAGTGACGGGTAAACGTTTTTCAGTCATGAATTTGTACTCACGCTGCTGTTGGCTGATTGATTAGCCAACTTTATTAACAGCGATACCGTGCAAGGAACAGCCCACGTGTTTTTGGCGCGCGCAGCTATTTCGATAGCTTTATGGATTTTGTAAACTTTCATCAATAATTTATCCAAGAGGAGGTTGGTTATTTTTAATTGTTACAATATAACATCACAAACATTCCTTTTTGCCAAGCGCTTTGAGTGCATGATTGCAAAATATCAATGTCATAACAGCAATCACCGATTATTTTGGTTAATCGCAAAACACTACTCCCTGCCACTGGGCAGGCTTTGACAAGCCCCTAAATGTCTTAGATAGGCTGTATAGAATACTGATACTGAAGTCCAAACCTTTTACAATTGCAGCTTGCCTTATCCACTCAATTCACTATAATCCCCGCCTGCTTTCAGGTTCCATTGGCCTTTTAAAACCAATGGTTAAACGGGAAGTCGGTAAGGTTTACACCAATTCCGACGCTGCCCCCGCAACGGTATGTAAGTAAAGAGTCATCAATACGCCACTGTGTTTTATGCATGGGAAGGTGATGATTCAGGCTAACGCCACTTACAAGCCCGGAGACCGGCCCGAAAGTATATTCGGCACAGCGGCGGGCTGTCGGCGAAGCGATAGCTCAATCTTGTGTTGCCTCTTATCGTTTTTCTGCATGTTCTCCTCTGTGATTTATTCAACCTGTTGCGCGGGCGGCGCAAAGGAACAATCATGCAAAAAACTTTCATCTTCAGCACCTTGTTGCTGACGGGCTTTAATGCCCAATCAGAAACCGACACGACCAAAGACTCAGTTAATCTTCCCGAGTTGGTTGTGACAGCAACCAGAACAGCAGTTGCTAAAGATCAATTATCTGCAGCGGCTACCGTGTTTACCCGCAAAGATATTGAACGGCTGCAAGTTCAATCCCTACCCGATTTATTAAAAAACACTGCTGGCGTAGACGTCGCTCAGAATGGCGGCTTGGGTAAAACCAGCAGTGTGTTCATGCGTGGCACCAATTCAAATCATGTCTTGGTATTAGTCGACGGTATCAAATTCGGCTCGGCCACCGCCGGCAAATCAGCCTTTGAATTTATTCCTATCGATCAAATCGAGCGCGTCGAAATCATCAAAGGGCCGCAATCCAGCTTATACGGCTCAGAAGCCATTGGCGGCGTCATTCAGATTTTTACTCGTAAAGGCAACGCGTCAGAAAAGCCCAGCATTTCTTTGGATGCAGGCGGCGGCTCTTATGACACATTCAAAACCTCTGGCACTATCAACGGCAGTTGGCAAAACAGTTGGTATAACTTGGGTGTGTCGCATATCAACACGAAAGGATTTAACGTAAGACAACCGGTGCTCGGGCCATTTGGTACTAATGAGCCTGATAACGACGGTTATTACAACACCGGACTTAATGCCAAAGTCGGCCATCGTTTCGATAATAACGCCGAAATTGAAGCGTTTTTTATGCGCTCGGAAGGCCAAAATAAATATGACGGCACTCTTAATAACAAGGGAAAACCACAAGATAACACCGGTAACAAAAGTGAATTTGTCGAGCAGGTTGTTGGGGCATCCGGCAGTATGAATTTACTGGACAGCTGGCGTTCAACTTTACGTTTTGGTCAAAGCCGCGATGATGGCGATAACTTTAGACCGTCAGGTTTATTTTATAGCCGCTTTAACACCACTCGTTGGAATGCCAGTTGGCTTAATGAAGTTGCTTTGTCGGAGGAACACAAGCTTGTTATGGGCTCGGACTATCGTTTGGATGAAGTTGAAAGCTCAACCAAATACAATGAACGTTCTCGCTATGACGTAGGCGTATTTACTGAATTACACAGCCAACTTTTCGACGATCATTTTGTTAATGCGGCGGTGCGTTGGGATAAAAACGAAGCGTTTGGCGACTATGTCACCGGCAACGTTGGCTGGCGTTATAATTGGAATTATGGTGTAAGTTTATTGGCAAATTTTGGTAACGCTTTTAAAGCACCCTCGTTTAATGATTTGTACTTTCCAAATTATGGCAACCAAAATCTACAACCGGAACAATCAACCTCAGTCGAGACCGGTCTTGCCGGTAATCATGACTGGGGGCAATGGGAGATACGTGCCTACCATACCAATATCGACAATTTAATCGCTGTTGGCACTGATCCTGTCACTAAACAATCTACCGCTCAAAACGTTAACAAAGCCCAAATTGACGGTATCGAAACGGAAATTTCCACCCAACTGTTAGGCTGGAACGGCAAGCTGGGGATGAATCTGCTAAGCCCTGTCGATAGAAAAACTAACTTGCAACTGCCGAGACGCGCCGAACAAACCTTGTCATTCGATTTATCCAAAAGCTTTGGCGCTATTGATGTGGGGGCTAATGTGCTGGCGCAAGATTATCGATATGACGATGTTAAAAACAAAAATCAGGTCTCGGGTTTTGTCACCGTTGACCTTCGCTCTGCTTATCACATCAATAACAACTGGATGCTAAGCGCAAAGTTGAGTAATTTGTTGGATAAAAACTATCAAACTGTCGACACCTACAACACCGCCGATAGAAACTTTTTTGTCTCAGTGCATTACAATAACTGACAAAACAATGGCCAGGGATGGCTTTAACCTTAAAACATGACTAGAGATAACAATATGACCGCTAAACAATTGCCAAAAATCGATTTTTTACCCGTCGCGTTAATCGCGCTGATGGCTCTGACTCGCTTTCACCACTTTGGTGATTTCCTACATTTACCCGATGCCTCATTAGCGGCTTTTTTCTTTGCCGGTTTTTATCGTAAAAAAATACTATTTATATTTTTGCTGGCGTTAGCCGCATTTATTGATTATGTCGCCATCAAAGGCGGCACCAGCAGCTGGTGCGTTTCACCTGCCTATGTTTTTTTAATCCCTACTTACGCGGCAATGTGGTTGGCCGGCCGCTACAGTGCCACCTTCAAAACCCTGACAACACTAGAGTTCGCAAAATCGTTCGCTTCAGCCGCACTCGCCACATCAACAGCATTTCTTATATCTAATGGCAGCTTTTATTTACTGTCCGGCCGCTATCCAGATACATCATGGGCACAGTACATAGAACGAGTAGCCAAATACTACCCGCCCTATACCGCTTCTGCGCTGATTTATATCCTGGCTGGTTACGCAGTTTTCAAGCTATACAAATTACTTCCAGCACAACAAAGCCAAGAAAGCATCCGTTAACGTAAAAAAGCGCAAGTTTCGCCTTGAAACTTGCGCTTTTTTTATCAAATTCAGCCTCGTTTCACCCGTTTTAACAGCTTATCACTCAGCAATTTTCACCAGCCAGCCGTCCGACCCTTTGCAATTACTTTGACCGTCAGCAGCGATGACAATTCTGGCGTAGGTGCCCTTTAAAGATGCAGGTATTGCGCCTTTCACCTCAAAGCTGCCCGAATCTCTTGGCGTGACTTTAAGCGTAGCTGGCTGACCTTTTACTGTAACTTTGATGGAATCAGGATAAGTATTGGCGGACGCTGTAAAAGAAAAATTTGCACCTGGCATAACTTCGGTATTTTCAGCCGGAACAAGGTCGGTAAATTTGGGTTTGGCACACGCTGTTGAACTGCTACTACTGCCGCCGCCATAAGCCCAACAAGTGCCGGTAAACATCATTAATACAAAAACCCACAAGCTGCTATATCGCTTCATCATCATTCCTCATCGCGTTATTGTTGTTTTTAAATTATGTTGTAAACGGCTTATCTGCTTTCGATCAATTGTCAACCAGCCTCAGAACAGAACAGTTTGATTTTGGAAAGTTGATCTTAGTCATTTTACTGTCATGTTTGACAACAGGATGCATAATCGATATTTAAACACCGTCTACACAAAACTCACGACGCCTTCACCCCGAAAAACACGAATTTCCTACGAATAGCAAATCAAACCCGCTATTAGCCTTACTTTCTAGAGATGTTTGTGAATGCAATATCCATCTTAACGGGTGGAATAGCGTTCTTGCCATGTCTCAGCAGGCCACTGTAATGATCCAATAAAATCAATAACGCATTTTTAATATTTATTTGCTTGTGCAGTAATCCGGAATCTTTCCTGGAAAATATCAGCAAATATTTGCCGGGTTTCGATAACGTTATTTTATTGGAGCTATTAGGGGGCACTTCAGATGTTGATGCTTGATCGGGCGCTGCTTCCACGGGTAGACCAACAGTTGAAACATCATCATATTCAGCTAATTTGGTTTCTTTAAATACCCGCAGGCCATAGCGGATAGCTTCTTCAGCAGGAATGGTAATATCAACTTGCTGATCAGCACCAACCACAAGATTTTGGCAATAAGGGGCTTGCGAGACATCCATTGCAAGTGACTCTTTAACATTTGGGCTTGCTTGAATATCCTCACCAGTTACCGTGCAGCGAGTTTCCGGCAGGAAGGCGGCGCCGACAATAATTGCAAACAGCACAGGCAAGCCATAAGCAAATAGCCGGGGTAACAGGGTGGTGTTCCTGGGCAATGCCTTTGCGTGGGCAATATCTATGGTAGCGTAACTGTTTGCGGCCTGAAAAAAGACAACCAGATAATACGTGCACTCTTCAAAATTCCAGCTTTTGCCGGTGTCTTCATTAAAATCCAGCCAGGCAAACGTAAACAGCACTAGGGTACCCGCTATTGCTCCAGACAGAGTTTGTACGAAATGCTTCGGAAAATAATCAACTTCCACCCCATGAGTTGAAATACAGCCCATTCTTACGGCGACCATTGCAAACATGAGGGCTATTCCAAATCCACCCGAAACAGTTATTCCTAATAACAACCCAGCTAGCGCCGCCCAGATAGATTCTATCAATGCGCCTTTATATTTATCTGCATACAAATCCAGCGCCAAAGTTCTGAAAGTTATCAGGGGAATTAACAACGTCATACCTATCCCGGCATAAATCAAATCATTAAGTTCTACATTTGTTTCCAGCAAAGACAAAGAAAACTTCTTTGGTAGAAGCACGTTAATCCGGTAATGCAGTAATGCAGTAATGCAAAAAAAATAATGTATACGACTGATGCCATTAACCCGGCTTTTATGGCGGGCATGAAAGATCGAAAATAAAATGCCCATCCTCTTTTCGGATAAACATATTTGAATAAGCCGAATTCCAAATATAGGGTTCGCAGCCAATTCAAGCTTTCCAGCTTCAATTGCAGGCCTCTGGAGCGAAGCCTTCCCAATAAGGCATAAGCCGGTAAGCTCTCACTTTTGTCCCCTAGTCGGGTAATGAAATCTTTAGAGAGCATTGTCAGGGATTGTTCGTCGAGATTCGCCAATTCGTCTTCCGCTCGAGCACGCACAGACTCATCCTTATCAGTCAAAGCGGTTTGAACCATGTATTTTACCGCTTCACTGTCGTGAAGGTTGGCCAAGGCTGTCATTGCATTACGCCGCAACTGTGGGGTTTCCGAGTTAAGGAATTCGATAATAATTTCAAGGGGGTTATTGTTCATAAAATCTCCTGGACCAATACACGATGTCGGCACGATTGGTATCTTTGGCATGTTTTAACTGGCTTCTAAAAACAACTTCAATAATTCCCAAAGAAAGGTCAGTTAACTGTTCCCGTTGCAAGTTAAGCGCCTGAATCTGTTTAAATCCTAAAGTTAAATCAAAGCGTTTTTCCTGCTCGATTTTGTCTAGTTGCACTAGTGCTGTTGCAAAAGCATCGCCACTTGATGACAGGCTTTCATAGAGCTCAAGCCATTTTCCAAGTACTGCTTTCCCAGTGCCATATTCGATGGCACGTCGCAGCATCAATTCGCAAGCCCAATGGCTCCATGCAATCTCTTCACTGTAATCAATGATCGCGCGGAAATCAGCCTGCCCAAAATCCTCATCCATGTCTATCCCTAGACTCATGGCCTCACAATGAGATAGAACAATGAGGGCTTGGCGGAAGTTTCTACGACTCAAGTCGCTGTAGAGTTCACGGCTAACTTCTTTTCTGATTGGATCAATCAAAAATTCGTGGGTTATTTCTAGGAACTGTCCACCCAGACGATTTTCCATCCGCACAATATTACGGTTGATCAAGTTGGCCAGGCAGTTTTTACGGCGTTGGAGACAATCGCTGCTCCAATCCAGGGAAGGGATAATATTACTTCCATTGGAAGAATTTTCCGTTGTATTTTCTGTCTTGCGAAACGGACTATGAAGCAATTGTTCGTAATCAACAATATTGCGGGTTCCGCTGACGGTGACCAACGGTTCGAGCATCTCGATAGCTGTTAATTTCTCATCCTTGACCAAGCCTTCCAAATAATCCACTAAAAAGGCTTTGAGAATACCAGCTGCCCCATCCAAACTTTGATAAACCTCAAGCTCAACCAAAGTGCATTCAGGCGTCGATAATGAGCTGTCTGTATTATTATTTTTTTGCTGCAAGCCGCCGGCAAGCTGACGCCCCCGCGCATCCCAAAGCTTCTCACAAACAATTTGTAGATGAGTGGGTTCTACGAAGCGCATTTCCTTGCATAAGTCATCGATGATCTTATCGTACAGAGAGTTTTCATAACCAAAGCCATATTGCCGAGCGGGTTCTTGGATAGCTTGCCTAGCGGTTTCTTTGACCAGTAAATCAAGGTGGTAAGCGTTTGGCACAATATCGGGGGCAAAGCGTGCGATACCATCAAGCCTGGATATCCACTCGCTACGCATCGACACCACATAACGAAGCGGCAACGCAGACAGGCCCTCCCCCTCGACATCAGCGCTCCGGGCGTCTCCATAACCACGAAAATACAAGGCTTGCAGCTCGTCAAAAAAACGCCAACGCAATCGCCAATCCGGGATATCTTGGATTTCGACCTTCAGTTGGCCTGGATCGACAAAGCGGGTAAACATTTCCTCGAATTGGTCGAATATAAGTGTCAATTTCAAAGAAATCCCATTCGCGGAATAAACCTCGAACAGGTTTTCAAATTTCTCCAACAACCCCCATAAAGGGTTTTTTGCCTCCAACTTGGCAAGCATTGCAATATAGCCTTCAAGCTGGCTTGAGTGTGAACATAACTGAAAAATCTGGCTGACGGGAGTCTTCCCTGTGATCGGATCACCGGTTGGGTTTTTCATGAAAAACCTAAGATGGTCATTTAAAGCTCTAATTTCCGAGGTGGCCCGCAACAATCGGCAAAAAAATGGCGTCACCTGCCCGCCACCAAGCCATTGCTCGTATTGTTTCCCGACAGTGTCATCGAGGTCCATAGGCGCGATCAGTTCGCGTTTGGCAGCACTGCGATCGGGTAAGTCGTCATAACGGCGCAAAAGCTCATCCAGGCTTAAGTCTTCCCCTTCGCCCGCAAGCCTCTCTACTGCCCTCTTGATCGCTTTTGCCTCGGTCTCCAGCGGGGGTAACAATGCTTGTAGCGTGCTGCGCCAGGTGGATTCAATCGGATCGTTTTGTGGCAGGATACGCACCGGCAACCAACCGCGTTGCTCAAGCTGGGGAATGATGCGGGCATTCAACAAGGAGGTTTTGCCGGCCCCCGATTGGGCGTGGAGTAAGCTAAATCGAGAAGAGAGAATTTTCGACAGCAGTTTCTCAGCCTCCATTTCTCGCCCAAAAAACAAGCCGGCGTCATGGCTTTGATAGCTTTGTGGACCTTTGTAGGGTTTTGCTAGAGAATCATCGGGCATCTTGTTACTCATGACTAACCCCCAATTACACCGACAAGCCTCTGCCGTAATAATTCAAGGAACTTTTCATTAGGTACATCGATAATTTTGATTTCATATCGTTCGAGTGCCTTATCCTTGATGGGATCCCAACATTTGCTAAGCATACGATAACCGCAATCGGACGAGTCTCCATCCTTGGGTTTAGCAAGCAGTGCATAGCGGTCATAACTTTTGCTTTTCGTTTCTTCCTGCAGCAATGCCAAGTATCCAAGCCGGAAATCGGGATCCAGTATCCTACTGCCAATAAACAAGATCGGGGTGTTCTTAATGATTTCGTTAATTTGATCGGGAATTAGGGATTGTTTACTTTGACGCCAGATGAAATCGAGATGCTGGTCTATGGTCATAATGCAACTATTAGAAACGTCGCATGAGCCGTTTATTTTATAAATGATCGGCGAGCTTAGACTCGACAAAGATAGGGACTGTGAAACCCCAAATTCTTTAGCATCCTTCAAGGTTTTTTTGTTGCAAGTGGCAATAAGATTATCCATAGCTTGTGTGTCATTCAGGTTAGCCTGAATACTCGGGCTGCCTGCACAATCTACCGAAATTACTCCATCCTGCGAGATGCGTACATTTTTGTATTCATTGACATCTATTTGCTGGGAGGCGCGGTACTGGACTAGCCGGGTGAATGACAACCCGGCCCGCAACAGGCAACGTTCGAGCAGCAAGTCGAAATTAGAGGTAACAACCACTTGGGGACTGATATGTTGGCCCCGGTCTGGCTCACGCTTGCCGATAAGCGCCAATAAACTGGAAAGTTTTTGGTAAGTTGGAAGGTTGGTATCAGGGGCTACCTTCAGTTGTTTGGCAACGGCATTTTGCAGCGTAGAATCACCTTTGCTCATGGCGTAATACGCCGAACTGGTGTCAATAGCGGGTAGCAACTGACTATAGTCCTGGTCGATCAGTTGCAGGTTTTTCAGCAATTCGCGACTTATCTTCTGTGGGCTAATCACCGAGTCTAAGCCGCTGTGGCTTATCCCCTGGCCGATGAAAAAAGTAATGTTGACTGGATTAACGGAATCGAAAGCCTGTTCGAAATATTCTAGGGCTCTTTGCACCGATGGGTCTTGCTCTTCGTCATCGCCGTTCAGAATTGGGCTTGATGGCTCTGGCGCTTTGCTCGGCTTTGATTCTAGCAGCTCTAGTTTCTTACCGGTTATGGCCTCGGCCAAGCGCTTAAGTTCGATTGGGTTGTACCCCATACGAAAATCCGCAACACTATAAAGCTGTAGAAATTCGGTAAGCTCCTTTGGTTCAGGCCCTCCTGGTAAGAGTACCGGTATGAGCGGTTTATTTTTTGTCACGCTGTGATTGATAGCCACCTGCATTTCTGCAGTTTGCCAATTCCCCATACCTACCGGGCCGATGAAGACGGCCACCATTCGGCTGTCCCGTAATCCCTTTTCAAGTTCTGGTTGCCATTGCGGGCCTAGAGGCAGGTCATCCACATCCAGCCAAGCCTTAACACCTAACAAGCCCAAATCCTCTTTAATTTTCCGTACGAAGTCTTTTTCTTTGCTGTTATGGCTAAGAAAGACATCAAAACCAAATGTATTGGCTTGAGGATTGGATATTTCCATAAGGGATCCTTCGAAAGCATGCGTAAAACATAACTTGCCTAACAATAGGAAGTCCAACCGTATAAGTCAATTTTTTTGTAGTACAGGCGTATAGCGCCTATCTAAGAACGTTATGACGTGGCTTGGAAATAATACTTTCGCCATTTGCCTCTTTGTAGCTAGCGAACTAACAGCGAATTGTTATGAACACACAAAATATAATTTAGATTACGCCTCCTCCATGTAAGTTAATCTACATTTAAAACGTCGATATTCTTTATATAGCTACACAAAGACGCAGCTATTTTTAGGCTGGCACTGGCTGTATTTATTGGATTAAATCAACACTGCCGCCCTCAGCCAGCACCGTATTCAGTATATCCAGAAAGATTCACGTTTTGCGGGCATCAGCCGCAGCCCTGGAAGCTCCATCCTGGCCGCAACTGACGGCAAGCAACTGTCCAGCTTTTCAACAATCACTCATAGAGTTAAATAATGAACATTATGCAATTCAACACCAGCGTCCGCACAGTGCTTCTCAATCTAGACGATTAGCTAACACCATTACGAACGACTAATGACAGCTACCCCTTCAGCCGGCCTGACGATTATGGACTTATCGCGCACGTACCCGATGCTTGATATAGTTGTGCTGCAGGTGCGGCGAAAGACGCATTTACTCAAGCCGAAACCTAGCCTGAACACATTGTTAGACAGGAGACGATCATGAGCACCACTATCACTGAAACCGTGCAACATCCGCGTAACATAGAGCAAATCATTACCGGTCAGCCTGTGACTGAAGGTGCCGGAGTAAAAATCATCCGGCTGGTCAGTCAACCGCTACACAGACGCCTTGATCCCTTCTTGATGCTGGATGCATTTCGCAGCGACGATCCCAACGACTATCTGGCTGGCTTCCCTGATCATCCGCATCGCGGATTTGAAACCGTGACGTACATGATTGCCGGTCGCATGCGCCATCGCGATAGTGGCGGACACCAAGGTCTGCTGCAAAACGGCGGTGTGCAATGGATGAACGCCGGTGCCGGTGTCATTCACTCGGAAATGCCGGAACAAGAAGACGGCGTGATGGAAGGCTTTCAGCTTTGGCTTAACCTGCCTGCGAAAGACAAGCTATCAGCTCCGTGGTATCGCGATATTGCTGCCGAAATGATTCCTACATTCGAAACCGGCGATGGCGTGGTGGTGAAGGTGATTGCCGGAACCAGTCATGGCATAAGCGGCACAGTGACCAGACCAATCACCGAACCGTTGTATCTTGATGTACATATGGAAGCAGGCCGCAGCTTCGAGCAAGCTCTGCCTGCTGGATATAACGGTTTTATCTATGTTTATCGTGGTGCAGTAAGCGTTGGCGATAAAACCGTTGCGGAACAACAGCTAGCTATTCTGGCTAACAACACCGATAGCGATGGTGTGGTCTTGCAAGCCAAGCAATCCGCCCGCGTGTTATTGATTGCTGGTCGTCCTTTAAATGAGCCGATCGTACAACACGGCCCGTTTGTAATGAATACCGAAGAGGAGATTATCAACGCAGTTAGCGATTTTCGTCACGGTCGTTTAGCTGTTTAACACCTTGTAGGAGCGGGCCTTGCCCGCGAATGGGTTACGGCATACTCATATCGAGGGTAAGGCCTGCTCCTACCTTTGGAAGCTCCAACTCATCGAGCGTCAGCTACCTGCCAAATCGTCCGCGCTTTTAATGCCCGGTCCAAACGCGCTGACACTGTCTCCCAATGAATATTGCGGAAAAACGCATCCACATAAGTTGTCGCTGCTGCGCCGTAGTCCATTTGATAAGAATGTTCGTACATATCCAATACCAACACCGGCAGCGTTGCGGTTGGCGCATGCGCATGATCCCATTGCCAATAGTTTTCCAACAAACCGGTATGCAGGTTGTAACCAAGCACGACCCAGCCGGAACCGCCGCCAAGTCCTGCGCCCAAACGGCGGAACTCCTTTTCCCAGGTTTCCACACTACCGAATGCTTCTGTTAGCACTTTTTGCAATGCCGCATCAGCTTTGCCTGTGCCGCCCAAATTACCGAAATACAATTCATGCAACACCACCGAACCGGTGCGCAGCAAATGTTCGCGTTTAAGATCGTTGTAGATAAACGCAGGCAGATTGGCGTCTTCAAGGAAACTCGTCAGTTTTTGTTTGACCGCGTTTAATGCCTTGACCGATCCGGCATAGTTGTTTTCCCAATGAGAGCGAATCAATTTTTCGGAAATACCATCCAATTTGGCTGGATCAAACGGCAAGGCTTTGACTTCATGGCTGGCTGCAAATGCCGCTGGGATTGGTGTAGCAAGCCCAGCGGCCGGGGCTAAATCTGCGGCCTGAGACTCAGAACCCAGGGCAGCCAGCGCAACCGCACTGGAAGCTGATACTAAAAAATCGCGACGCGTTTGTGATGACATAGTTTTTCTCCATAACAAAATAAATGCCTGCTAAACCAGCCAGGGTTTGACAACGACTACCAACAGCCCCAATCCGCCAGCCCCGGCGATGACAGGAATAACACCAATTTTGTAACGAAACAGCGCCAGTAGCGCCAATAAACAAATGCCTGCCGCAAGCGCATCGAATTGACCGTTAAGTCCATGCGGCCAAAATACGTGATAGGCGAAAAAAACCGCCAGATTCAAGATCACGCCGACTACCGCTGCAGTAATCGCGGTCAGCGGCCCGGTAAAATTAAGATTGCCTCGTGTCGATTCAACCAACGGCCCGCCCGCGAGAATAAATAAAAAGCTCGGCAGAAAAGTAAAGTACGTCACGACAGCTGCAGCCGCGGCACCGGCAATAAATAGCTGGTCGGCACCCAATAGCGCTTGCGACCAACCGGCAACAAAGCCGACAAACGTCACCACCATAATCAGCGGCCCCGGCGTGGTCTCTCCTAATGCCAGACCGTCAATCATTTGTTGCGGCAGCAGCCAGTGATAATGCTCGACGGCGCCTTGATAGACATAAGGCAGCACCGCATACGCGCCGCCAAAAGTCAGCAGCGCCGCTTTGGTAAAAAACCAACCCATCTGCGTTAAGGCATGGTCCCAGCCGTAATTAACAGTAAGTATCGCCATCGGCACAGCCCAAAGTAAGGCTCCGGCACCAACAATTAAACTGAACTGTGCCCATCGAAACTGGGTATGAACAGGCCGTGCGCTGTCATCATCAATCAATGCCGGACCAAAAGACTGACCTGACTTACCGTGACTACCACCGGTTTTAAAGGTCTCAGGAGAAATGCGACCGCCGAAAAAACCGATCAACGCCGCAGTAGCAACAATCGCCGGAAAAGGCATCTGTAAAGTAAAAATGGCTAGAAAAGAGAGTCCGGCCAACGCCCACAACAGATTGTTTTTTAGTGCGCGCGAGCCTATGCGATGCGCCGCTTGCAGCACAATTGCAGTTACCGCAGGCTTGATGCCGTAAAACACCCCGGCCACCCAAGTTACATCGCCAAAGGCAACATAAATCCAGGACAGCACTATCAAAATCAGCAACGACGGCAATACAAATAACGCCCCCGCAATAATTCCGCCCCAGGTCTTGTGCATTAACCAGCCGATATAAATAGCCAGTTGTTGAGCTTCCGGACCCGGTAACAGCATGCAGTAATTCAACGCATGTAAAAAACGCCGTTCGGAAAGCCAGCGCCGTTTTTCCACTAATTCTTGATGCATGATGGCAATTTGTCCGGCGGGCCCGCCGAAGCTGATAAAGCCTAGTTTCAGCCAAAAAATAAATGCTTGCCAGAAAGCCACTGGCTCGGGCCGGACTAAAGCCTGCTCGGTTGGGCGTTTAGGTTGCATCATTCGTGGTCACTCCTTTTTCAAAAGCTACCAGCAAGCTATCAAATACAGCACCGGCAGCTGCCAACAGTTGATCATCGTCACTAATTGCGTCGCGTAATCCTGCCAATACAGCTTCAACACCGACAGCTTCAGGCGGCTGAATTCCGCCGGCATCCAGATAATGCACCAATGCAGCCAAGCGTTTTATGCCTGGATGATCTATTGCAAAACTCGCCAGTAACACTTCAAAAGTGACACGGGCACCAACGTGACTAAAGCTGGCGCCATCAAAATCAAAACCCAGTGCATCAGTTGGACAATCAGTAATTGCTGCCAACCAAACAAAACGGGCTTGCGGGTCAATAAAGCGACAAATTAACCAAGCAGAAGCCAAACGATCCACCCAAGGCCGCTGGCGGGTAGCCCAAACTCGGGCTTGAAAATCGCTAACGGATAAATTGGGTAACGATGCATCAATGGCATGCGGCTCATCTGGCGACAGCAACCGATTAGCTCTGACTTCCAATTCAAGCAAAGCGGTATCGATTTGTTTTTGTGCGGCGCCAGGAAAAAAATCAATCTCGGCAATGACAGTGAAGGTTTTACGCAGCTTGCGTAGCTGCTTGATGGCATCCTGAATATTGTTATTTAGCGCATCGGCGGCTTTTTCGATTTCGATCAGTAGCGAGGCATAAGCTTCTTGACGATCGAAAAGACCGGCAAAATCACTGCCATCCAAAGACTCAACCCGCAACAAACTGGTAGAACCGCCACCCGATTGCACATCGGAGGCTATCGCAGTTAACAACAAACGACAGCTGTCCTGTTCCGGCAACAAATAAACGCCATCTCGGAGCACTGCAGCGCCGGATGCTTTAACCGCTCGCCAGACGCGCATTCTTACCGAAGCATTTTCGTTGGGTAAGGAAATAATCAAAATAATCCAATTCATGTTATGAATATAACACTAATGTTTTATTCATAACATAAATTTTTAAATGGCGCTTTTAGATAGCCACAAGTGTTGTTCTTTAGTGGGTAAACCTAACCTGGCGCCAATTTGGGTGCAGCAAAACGCGCCTGCGGCACTGGCGTAACGAAGAATTTCAGGCCAATCCATGTCGGCTGCAACAGCGGCGGCAAAAGCGCCGTGAAAGGCATCGCCTGCACCGGTGGTATCGATGGCAGTAATTGGGTAGGCCGGCATAGCGCCGCGTTGATTGCCCCGCTGCCAAATCAAACCTTTTTCTCCGAGAGTGATGACGACAACGGGAGCAATTTTTGCCATTTGATTCAGTGCAGCGTTTTCATCGCCAGCCAACTGGCAAGCGAATTTTTCTGAACAGACGAGATAATCGACCTTGGCCATCAATGCGCGGGTGCCGTCATGCAAAGAACCGGCATCTAACACGGTAGAGATATTTTGCTTACGCGCCTGCTCAGCCAGCGGCAGGGAAATATGCGGCTCGTGGCCATCGAATAGAATTACTTTGGGTTTGATTAAAGAGAAATCGATAGCTTCTGCGGGCAAAGCGGTGGTGTCGCCTTTGTAATTGATCAATGACCGTTTGCCGTCGGGCTTAACGATGATGGTCGATAGCGGCGTAGGTGCTGCGCCTCTTACTAGCAATTGCGTATCGACGCCCTCCTCGACCAGCTCTTGATAATGTTTATCGCCATAGAGGTCGCGCCCCAAATAACCGGCAAATGCAGCTTGATAACCTAGTCGGGCGACGGTGACAGCGGCATTAGCAGCAGGACCGCCGCCACAAGCTAACAAACTGTCGGCAAAAATCTTTTCGTCTGCGTTGGGATGATGCGGAACTGCGAAAATAAGATCATAAGAGGCATGGCCGACACACAGCACATCGACGCTAATTGGAGCGGGCATAAGGAATCAGTAGTTGAGAAAATATTTGAACCGTACCAAATCTACCGTTGGCTGAGCGGAATCGAAGCCTCCGCTCAGCCAACGATAGATTGTTCTGCTTTATCGCCTGCGTCCACCGCCCAACAATGACCCCAGCACCCCACGAATAATCTGTCTGCCGACTTCCTGCCCGATGCTGCGAGCAACGCTCTTGGCGGCGGTTTCCAAAACACCTTGTCGTCCTCGGCCACTGCCAGACCCCGTGACACCGTCCAACACACCACCCCAATCGAAACCAGAATTACCCACATTGGCAGATTCTGTTGCCGGTTGCGCGGTCTGTTCGGCCCGGCCTTTAAGGATTTCGTAGGCCGATTCGCGGTCGACTTGTTTTTCGTAATGCCCGTAAATTACCGCGTTTTGAATAGTTTCCTGGCGTTCAGCGTCGCTGGTGGGACCAACACGTGAGCAAGGCGGTTTGATCAAGGCTCGTTCAACCGGCGCCGGAATACCTTTTTCATCTAAAAACGACACCAAGGCTTCGCCGACGCCTAGTTCGGTAATAGCGGTTTCCACGTCTATGTTGGGATTAACTCTAAACGTTTCTGCCGCGGCTTTAACGGCTTTTTGATCGCGAGGGGTAAAGGCTCGCAAGGCATGCTGGACGCGGTTGCCGAGCTGACCGAGAATGGCATCGGGAATATCCAACGGATTCTGGCTAACGAAATAAATACCGACGCCTTTAGAGCGAATCAGGCGCACAACTTGTTCAATTTTTTGCAGCAACGCAGCCGGTGCATCATCGAATAACAAATGCGCTTCATCGAAAAAGAACACCAGTTTCGGTTTATCCAAATCGCCGGCTTCAGGCAAGTTTTCAAACAGTTCCGACAATAGCCACAGCAATAACGTAGCGTAAACTCGCGGCGAATTGTAAAGCGCGTCAGCTGCTAGAATGTTAATCACTCCACGGCCGCCCTCGGTTTGCAACAGGTCATTAAAATCCAGTGCCGGTTCGCCGAACAGGTTTTCGCCGCCTTCGTGTTCCAGTTGTAACAAGCCGCGTTGAATAGCGCCAACGCTGGCCGCGGAAATATTGCCGTATTCACTTGCCAACTCAGCAGCGTTCTCTGATGCATGTTGCAACAACGCGCGCAAATCTTTCAAATCCAACAACAGCCAGCCGTTGTCATCGGCTATTTTAAACGCTGCCGTCAACACGCCAGCTTGAACGTCGTTCAGATTGAGCATCCGCGCCAGTAACAGCGGGCCCATTTCCGATACTGTTGACCGTAACGGGTGGCCTTTTTTACCAAACACATCCCAAAATACTGTCGGCGCGGCGGCATAGTTGAGAGCACCAATACCCAGTTCGGCTACACGCGCTTCGACTTTGGCATTGCCGCCGCCTGCTCGACTGATACCGGACAGATCGCCTTTAACATCGGCCATAAACACCGGCACACCAATTTGCGAAAAAGCTTCGGCCAAGGTTTGCAAGGTAATGGTCTTACCGGTACCTGTCGCTCCGGCAATCAAGCCATGACGGTTAGCCATCGCTGGCAATAAACTCAAATCAATAACGCCGGATTTAGCGATTACGAGCGGCTCTGTCATGGTAACTTCCTCAAAAATCCAATGTTAAGGGCGTAAATATCGCCTGTTAACCAGCTTGTTGTTCGGTCTCTTTTACGTGTTCAACCGACCACAGTTTTTCCAATTGATAAAACTCCCTGGCTTGATTGGTCATGGCGTGAACAATCACATCACCAATATCCAACAACACCCAATCGGAACCCAAATCACCTTCTACGCCCAATGGAATCACGCCGTTTTCTTTGAGTTTTACCGCCACATATTCGCACAAGGCTTTAAGGTGTCTATCAGATGTGCCTGTTACTACAACCATATAATCGGTAAAGCTGGTTTTACCGCGTACATCTAAAGTTACGATGTTTTGTCCTTTATGGTCGTCCAGTTCTGTCTGGGCTATTTTTAAAACTTCTTCTGTTTGCATTCAAATTCCTGAAAAATTAGTGTTATTGAGTTTGATAAAGTTGATGCTGCTGTATGTATTCTATGACAGCATCGGGTAATAAAAAACGTGGGGACTGCTTAAGCGCAATCATGTTTCTAATCGCAGTGGCAGAAATATCCAGCTGAGTGACCGGCTGAAAAAATATCGACCCCGCGGGTGTTTTGCTCAGCTCGGTTTTAGCATCTGCCAAGCAGGGGTTAAAAAAAGAATCGAGCGATTTGAGCGCATAACCCGGCCGGGTCAGCACCACAAGATGAGCGTAAGCAAATAGCTGTTGCCAACGATGCCAACTGGTTAAGTTTTCAAAAGCATCGCTACCAATAAACAATAGTAATGTTTGCTCTGAAAATTCTTCACGCAACGATTTTAAAGTATCGACCATATACGATGGCCCTGCCCTATCCAGCTCGCGGCTATCGACTACCAAGCCCGGCTCATGATTTATAGCCTGTTGTAACATCTGCAAGCGCATGGTTGCAGAGGCCTTGGGCTGATCTCGATGCGGCGGTTGATGGCAAGGAATCAGCCTGACTTCATCCAGACCAAACAGCTCTTTGACTTCCAACGCTGAACGCAGATGACCGTAATGCACCGGATCAAAGGTGCCGCCAAAAATACCGATCATTTACTGCCTGATATGACCATCGCCCAGGACGATGTACTTTAACGACGTCAAACCCTTTAAGCCGACCGGGCCGCGCGCATGCAGTTTGTCGGTACTAATACCGATTTCAGCGCCTAAGCCATATTCAAAACCATCGGCAAAACGGGTTGAGGCATTGACCATTACTGAGCTGGAATCCACTTCACGCAGAAAACGTCTGGCCAGTGTGTAATCTTCAGTAACAATAGCTTCGGTATGCGCAGAGCTGTATTGATTGATATGGGCAATCGCTTCATCGATACCGGCAACGATATGAATGGATAATATCGGCGCCAAATATTCAGTGTGCCAGTCTGCTTCGGTGGCCCTTATAGCCTGTGGAATCAATGAACAGGTTTTTGCGCAGCCCCGTAACTCCACTCCTTTTTCCAAATATTGAGCCGCCAGTAACGGCAATATTTTGGGAGCAATGCTTTCCGCTATTAACAAGGTTTCCATGGCATTACAGACGCCGTAACGATGCGTTTTAGCATTGATGGCAATCGCGATCGCCTTATCAATATCAGCTTTGTCATCAATATAGACATGACAAATACCATCCAGATGTTTGATCACCGGAATGGTCGCATTATTGGAAATACGTTCAATCAAACTTTTGCCGCCGCGCGGCACAATCACATCAACATACTGATTCATGGTAATCAACTCGCCCACTGCGGCACGATCTGCGGTGGCGACGATTTGTACAGCGGTCGTCGGCAAACCGGATGCTGCCAAGCCTTCACTAATGCAGGCAGCAATCGCTTGATTTGAATGTATTGATTCCGAACCGCCGCGCAGAATACAAGCATTACCCGCTTTAAGACACAAAGCCGCCGCATCAATAGTGACATTCGGGCGGGATTCGTAAATGATACCGATCACACCCAAGGGCACGCGCATTTGCCCTACCTGGATGCCGCTGGGTCGGTAGCTCAAGTCGCTGATTTCACCAACAGGATCCGGCAATGCAGCCACTTGTTTTAAGCCTTCAACCATGGCCAAAATGCTTTTAGGTGTTAATGCCAAACGGTCTAATGACGCCGCATCCAGACCACTTTGCTGGGCTGCCGCTAAGTCTTTGGCATTTTCGGCAATCAACCGGTCGCTGCTGTTGCTAATGATTTCAGCAATCTTCAACAGTGCCTGATTTTTTTTACCTGACTCGGCGCGACTGATTTCACGCCCAGCTTTTCTGGCTTGTTCACCCAGGTTTTGCATGTACTGCTTAATGTCCACTTCTATCCTCACTTGGCATTAATCATTAATGACTGGCATTGTATCTTAGTCCGGGCATTAATAGGACTTGACATGATAAGCATCACGCTAATTTGTGCCATCCAAAACAAAGAATCAATGACATAGCGACTTTTCCACAAAAACTGTGGATAACTTTGTGCATAAGTAAAAAATAAGTCCGCTCAGCCCTTGTAAAATCAGGCCTGTCATTAAATTGACTTACTTTTATACAAAGTAATTTTATTGTTTATTATCAATAAGTTAATAAATTAAAAATACGATATTGGTTTTACATTACACCAAAGTCAGTCATTTCTTACGTTGGAATTGTTATCCACACTTTTTGTGGATAACTTTGTGTAAAAGATCAAGATAAGTCGCTTCACCCCTTATAAAACGGCTGCTGCGCATAGATTGCTTAGTTTTTGTACATTGTTAACGAATAAATCGATTTGCCATATAAATTTAGGCTTGTAAGCTAAAAACCAGCGGCAACGATTTTTGACGCAATCAACATTTTGTGTGAATAATCGTCCCTGCCTTTAAGCATCCTTAATCCCACCTCACTCACTTCAAATTGACATGCCACTGTTTATTATCCTAAGCCTTGCCTTAACTTATTTAGTTCATACCGACAGCCATTGGCAACAGATGCTGATCTCGTCACCTACGGTGCTTTATGTCAGCTCGACTTTGGCGGCTGTAAGTCTTATCGCTAGTGCTTTCAAAAAAATCCCGCTGGAGATTATTTATGATGTTTTTTCCAGTTCGGTGTTGATCATCTGGTTTTATTACTGGAAATCGATACCGTTATTTAAAGAAGACTCACCGATATTTTTCTTTTTCCCAGTCTATTTTTCGTTAATGGCGGCGTTTGTCTCGGCATTTTTTAGCAGCCAAAAACAACAGTTCGATGCCGAATCATTCCGGCAAATGCAGGCTATTTCCAAACGTAGTCGGTTGCAGCCATGGGTAGTGATGCTGTGCGTTTTAGGTAGCTTGGCGTGGTATGACAATTACCTGTTGTTTCCAACCATCATGACACTGCTATTTGCCCGCTTTGCGCTGTCAAATCTGCTGCAAGAAAATAATTAAACGGCAACACGCCGAATAAGCGCCGATGAAAAAAACCCTTTACTACTCTCATCCGGATTTTTTACTACATGATACCGGTGTCGGCCATCCTGAATGCGCAGCGCGTCTTAAAGCGATAGAAGCGGCACTCAGTACACCGGAATTTACTGAATTAATTAGGCTCCCGGCGCCATTGGGATCAGAACAGCAAATACAGCTGATTCATCCGCATGCGCATGTTGAGCAAATCTTCTCAGCAATTCCCCAACACGGCGAACATTATTTGGATGACGACACTATCGTCTCCCCCGGCTCTAAAAATGCGGCATTACGTGCCGTGGGTGCGGTGTGTGAGGCGGTTGATAAGATTATGTCGAATCAGGCAAATAATGCTTTTTGCGCGATACGCCCCCCTGGACACCATGCAGAACCTAATCAAGCGATGGGCTTTTGCCTGTTTAATAACATTGCCATTGCTGCAGAATACGCACGCCGCCATTACCACCTTAAGCGCATCGCGATTGTTGATTTTGACGTTCATCACGGTAACGGTACACAAGCGGCTTTTTATAATCAGCCCTGCGTACTCTATGCCTCCAGCCATGAGATGCCGCACTACCCCGGCACCGGCTACCCCACTGAAACAGGTGTAGGCAATATCATTAATGTGCCGCTTACGCACGGTGAGAGCGGTCAAAGTGTCAGACAAAAATATATCAACATCATCTTTCCGGCTCTGCATCATTTCAAACCTGAATTATTGCTGATTTCAGCGGGCTTTGATGCCCATAAGGATGACCCATTATCATCTACATTATTGATTGAAGATGATTTCCGCTGGTTGACTCAGGAATTAATGAGCATTGCCGACAGTCATTGCCAAGGCCGTATTATTTCCGCATTGGAAGGCGGCTATCACCTGCCGGCGCTGGCTGCCAGCGTTGCTGTACATGTCAAAACCTTGTTGCAGAATTAAGGCTGGTTCTATTTTATCTGCGCTGTAATTTCTTTCTGTTACCTAAAAATCTGACCCTCGATCTCTTTCGCTTTAGGCGTTTCATACCCTGTTTTATTGGTGGCCAATGGCGACTGCCTGATACTTGACGTATTTTTTTAGCCGCTACCACAGCATCCTCTACGCTCCAAAAAAGCTTGTCCCTAAATTGCTCTTTAGCCAGCTTCAATAATAAACGCCTAATTCGGTCTTTAACCCGTGCCAATAACAACACTTTATTTTGCCGTTTAAGTTCATCAGCAAGCTCAATCAAACATTCAGCCGCCGTACTATCTAAATTGGCACTTTGTTCAAGACTTATGATGAGAATCTGCACATCGGATCCGCTTGTTAAGCGCCGTTGAATTTCCGCCAAAATGCCTTCCACACTGGCAAAAAATAACGGTTCTTCGGGACGTAAAATCAATAGCGTTGTATGCGTTCTGGCATTGGGGTGATTTTCTATATCCACATAATCGCGTGAATGCCCAAGCTCGGCCAATTCTCTAACCACCGGTTGGCTGAAAGAACGAATAGCTGAGGCTAATGACAGCCCGACAGCAATCAGCATGCCGTGTAATACCCCAAACACTAATACGGCCAATATTGCCGCTAATGCCAAGTACTGATCTCGATCCATTCGCCACAGATGTATTAGCGCTTGGGGATTTAACGCATGACTTAAGGCATTGATGACGGCTGCAGCGACGATAGGTTCCGGAATAAGCGCTATCCATCCTTTACCAAAAACCACCATTAACAGTAAAACTGCGGCCGCAATAACCCCGGCCATTTTACTTTGGGCACCGGCTTCTTCATTCGCCGCGCTGGCTGAAAATCCTGCACCGACCGGCATTCCCTGAAATAGTCCTGAGACAAGATTGGCCGTGCCAAGTGCCAGCAATTCACGATTAGGTTCAATCACATTACCGTGAAGCAACGACAAGCTACGAATGCTTCCCCAAGATTCGGCGACAATAATCACCAGCAAGCCACAGGCTAACTCTGCTAACTGCAACCATTTTTCCAACGGTAATTGCGGCGCGCTTAAGCCGGGCGGGATAAGCAACAATGCGCCAACAGTAGTTACATTAAAATCGGCTAGATTAACTGTCTCGCTTAACCCAACCCCCAATATCAACACCACAAAAGCGCCGGGGACATTGCGCCAGCGTTTCAAAATCCACAATAAAATCAGTGCGCTGCAACCTATCGCGGCACTCCAAAGCCCCCATTCATGGCCATGCTGAATTACCTCAACAATGATTAGAAATGGATTGGCCGCAGTTACCTTAATCCCCAGCACAATGGGTAACTGTTTAATGATAATGGTCACTGCTAAAGCAAACGAGAAACCATGCAGTACCGGACGAGAAACGAATGCCGAAAGCCGCCCCAGGCCTGCTTTGGCTAAAATGATCAAGCCTAGGCCGGTTAAGATAACCAAGGCAACGCCAAAATCTTCGGCGGCATTTCTGCCAACCGGGTGTAACGATAAAACGATTGCGGCAAGCAGCGCTGCAGCAGATGAAGTTGGGGCGACAATAGCGAAATGGCTTTTTCCTAAGCCCGCGTAACAAAGTAATCCCACTAATGCAGCGGTAATGGCGTGCTGAATCGGCAGGTGTGCGATAGCCGCATAAGCGACTGCCTCAGGCAGCAAAATAAAGGCAACTGATAGCCCGGCAACTGCATCGGCACCGGATAACCGTCTGACTGCCGCCAATAACTGCGCTTTAATACTCAAATAATCTTGCATTGAATAAAAGCATCTTCGTTAAATTTGTAAATCGCACACAAACGATGGTAGCCATCGGCAATGATTACCTTGCCATTTTGTTGATCTCTCACCAAAAGCAAGGGCGACAGCGATTTTCCTGTCATTATCTTGTCTATATCCTTCTCAACATGTGAATTACTCACGCCCAGTAATGAAAGTTGGGAGGCTCTAAAGATGTCCTTAGCTTTGAATTGCACAATGCCGGTGTTTTTTAACCTAGCTATCATGTCCACAACAATTTCCTGGCCATAAAGAATCGTAAGATAAGATTCAGCTGCCGGGTAATTATGACCATCAACATCCGTTAGCCAGTTGATTTCTTTGGTTTTATCTTTAGACATTAGTTTGCCTGCATTGGTTACTCAGAATATTAAACGCTTGAAAATCAAGCGCTTAGCTAAACCAAGCAGCAAATTTTACTTTTGCGTCTGCTTTAAACTGTTTCGCTAATCGATAGACTGTGGTATCGATAATTTTCTGATGCGCCCAATGCAGCCACGTAGTAATTGTGTTGTATACAAACCTAAGCAAGGAAAAAGTTAAGAGTTGCGGCTTGGTCAGCGCAAATACTCTAGTCACCAACAAAGTACCGAGCAACTTTGCCAATGCCTCCAATAACACGCCTTGAAGAATCAAGCCTTTGGCCAGTAACGCAAACGCTAAAATATTTATCGGCGTGACGATCAAGATTGGGATACTAAAAGCCACTAGCGCCACAAGCGGCGATGTACGACTTAACCATTGTTCAAATGCTTCTAAGTGCAACCATTTAACTAGCGTGTGGCCAAAGGCAGTCAGTAAGTCCCACAACCACTCCTCTATAATCAAGACGATGGCTAACAGCGAAAACAGAATTTTTTTCATAGTTTGAGTTGGATTAAATTAAGGACTCTTCATTGTATGCGCGATGTACTTGATTGCAATCAAGTGCAATAGATCATCTTTGCAAGCGCGTTTTTGTAAACGTTCTATTGATGATGAAGCTACGGTAATCTATAGTGCGACGCGCAATCCTATCCACTAGAGAAATTACACATGAAGAAAACCGACAGCACGCCAATTTGGGTATTCCTGGCATTTTCAAGTATCGAATCACGCAAAGGCGCATTGATATTGATTTGGAGCAGCCTAGTATTCAGCATTTACTGTATTCCCTGGGTTAACTACTTCCAAGGCAATATCTGGATAGAAAAATTGTTTTTGATCGACGATTGGGAATGGTTTGCGATGACGATACCAATGACGGTTTGGTATTGGTATAGCCTGAAATGGGTCGACAAAAATGGTGGTTTTTAAGTCACCACCACGGGTAATGGCATGAAAAAAATCGTCTGGCTAGCTGGGATTTTGTTATTGGCTGTAGCGTTAACCTATTTAAAATTGCACATTCTCGACCAAGCACCCAACATCAACGTTACCACTATCACCGGTCAGCACATTGGCTTGCCACAGCTGCGCGGTAAGCCGGTGTTAGTCACTTTCTGGGCCACTGACTGTGTCAGCTGTGTCCAGGAAATCCCGGACTTAGTTGCACTCTATAACCGTTATCACAGTCAAGGCTTTGAACTTATCGCCATTGCCATGGCTTACGACCCGCCCAACCACGTAGTTGAATTAAGCCATGCCATGCAACTGCCCTACTCGATTACGCTGGACATAACAGGCGAATATGCGTTGGCTTTTGGACAAGTAAAACTGACACCGACCACTTTTCTAATCGCCCCCGATGGCAGCATCGCTTGGCAACAAACCGGTAAATTTGCACTTGCAGACCTGCAAGCGCGAATTGAATCATTTTTAAAAGGATAAGCCATGCTCTGGTTAAAAGCGTTACATCTGATATTTATGGTCACCTGGTTTGCAGGATTATTTTACCTGCCCAGACTTTACGTGTACCACGCCATGAGCAGCGATGAAATCAGCAATGAGCGCTTCAAAATCATGGAACGTAAACTGTTTTACGGGATTATGACGCCGGGGATGATTGCGACTTTTATTTTCGGCATCTGGATGCTGACCGATTACGCCTGGGCAATTTACGGCACAAACGGCTGGCTGCATGCAAAATTAGCGATACTTTTACTGGCTGTGATCTATCACTATTACTGTTGGCGCTGGCTACTAGACTTCAAATACGATCGCAACCAACGCTCCCACGTTTTTTACCGCTGGATGAATGAAGTACCGGTGTTGTTTTTGGTGGGGATCATTTTTTTGGCGGTGGTTAAGCCATTCTAGCGAAAAAGTGTCAGCTTTTTTTACACTTATCTACTTAGTACAAATACCTATAAAAAGTTGTGGCTGTATTTAAAATCTAATAACAAAACACCCAACATCAACCATAACAAGTTGATATAACAAGTATTTCTTCTTACACCTGAATTACCCACTTAAAACAGAACCTTAATAAATCATTGAATCAATGCTTTTTTAATCTGATTCGTTACATCATAAGGCCTTAAAAGTGTCAGGTTTTTTTACAGGTTTAATTTTGCCAAAAATATCCGTAATAGTTGCATGAATTTACAATCAACTATAAAAAACCGGAACTAGCCCACACTTCTTTAATCACAACCTGCTGATAAATAGGGGGTTCTTATGACTGCCTGTTCCAGGCTTGTGCTAAAAAAGACATACTGTTTACCTTGTTTAGATTAGGCTTTTGACTAAAAAAAACACTTTAAAAGTGTCAGTATTTTTTACACACCGCTAAAAAACGCCCTATAGAAGACATTCAACAAATCTAAAATATACATATATATTTCAATTAGTTAAGTTAAGTTAATCATAAACCGGCATGACTACTGCTTGTTGATCTATCACTAAAGCTATGAAAATTGCTTTAGTAAAATTTAACTAAAAACACCCCATCGAATAATAAGGGAAAAACATGAACAATAAATTTGTCTGGTTAAAACTAATATTTTTTAATAGCCTGTTAGTTATTTGCCCCTCAGCATTTGCAACTGTGCAGTATGAACTTGTATTAGACACATCGAGCCAACAAGGCATCCAAGCAGTAATAGCGTATGATTTAATCGACGGCTCACCTGGTAATTCCATCATCAATATCGACAGGCCTAAAATTGATGGAATTACTTTTAGTTCAACAAAAATTCTGGAAGATTTATCTTTTTATAACACCTTCGAACAGCCAATTACCCTTGGAAACGAACTAATTTTAGGCTTTAGTCTTTTTGCTGGCGGGGTTCCAGGCGCTGGTTTTTTCCCCGACAGCTTTTCGGTATTCCTGCTGGACACATTGGGCATGCCGCTTTTTTTAACGAATGATCCTACTGGTGCGAATAGTCTTGTTCAATGGGATATTGGGTATGGTGCACCCACTGCATTTGATGGCGTTTTGAATGCCACCAATTCAAATACTGTCTCAGCTACTGTACCTGAACCGGGATCTCTAGTATTAGCAATGATTGCTTTACTCGGATTATGGTTACAAAAAAAACGACGTTACCTGTCCATAATTCTTAGCGGTTTGATTCTGACACATGCATCTGCCGCACTCAGCGCACCTAGCTTGGATACTAGTACGGACCTGGGTGTGCAAAGCGAATTAAAAGCATCTGGACTGAGATTAAACCGCCAAACTAACACTTATGACTCCCTCCTAACCATTACTAACAAATCTCAAACAAACTTGGATAAGCCTTTTACTGTAGCGGTTCTTTCACTTCCAAACGGGGTCATACTTAGTAATGCAACAGCAGTATCAGACGAAGGGGTTCCTCTTATTACAGTCGACACAGGGCCGTCTATATCAGCAGGTTCTAATACCTCGTTAACTCTAAAATTTGTTAATCGCAGCAACCTAGCCTTCCCATTATCTCTCCGCCTAGTTCGTTTGGATCAACCCGTTCCCGAATTGGCGATGCTGTTGGGCCCTGATGCAAATGGTAACGGCGTAAGAGACGATCTTGAGCCTATATTGGATACCCGGTATACAAACACTCCTGAGCGAAATGCAGCGATACAAGCTCTTAAAGCCATGCGTAATGGATTAGGTGCAACAAGTTCTGTTGAAACAGCTTTTAGTGCGATTGTTTCTCTCAATAAATCTTTAGACTGTATTTTTAGTCTAGTAGGATCAGAGCGTGGGGCCACCGAAAGTGAATTTCTCCGAGATCAAGTCATGAATACCCGTGAGCGTATAGCAGCATGGATTGCATTCAACGATAAGGTTGCCGGTCAATCAGTGCAAATCGGCACGAGCAATGCTTGCGAAGCACAGTAATCGGACTTGAATTTATAGGAGAAATTGACAATGAAAAATTTATTTATTGTATTAATTATTAGTGCTATCGCGACAAATTCATTTGCTCAAGTACCAGATACTTCTTTATGCCAAACTGGCTATAGAGTTTACTTCGGAAATGGTGTTAAAGCGCCTGATGCTATTCACAAGTATGATGCTGCTTACAGGGTAAAGGATATGTTGGGTCCGACTTATGGCGATCAACGCGAACCAGTTGAATATTGGATTTCTTATAACCCAACCGATGGTATGTTAGGCGATTTACTTGAGGCTTTTGCTCAAAAGCGAGCTGAAGATCCAACTTTGAGCTGGCAATTATTTTTCCGTTGGGTAAGTGGGGAGTTTATTAGCACATCGCTGTTGGTTGCGTTAGAAGACTATTTTGGTACGACCGGAGCACAGAAAATAGCGCAAGCAGCCGCAAAACTTTCAAGTCCACAGGCCTACACTGATCCCGTTGTAATAGGGCATTCAAGCTCTTATGAATCAGCCTTGCTTGAAGGTAAGCGTGTTATGGTTGTTGCTCATTCCCAAGGTAATTTATACGCCAATGCGGCTTATGGGCGTTTAAGAAATATAAACTCAAGTGAATATGATCTTGGTGCTTTTGGGATTGCAGCAGTGGCTTCACCTGCAAATTTTGTGGCGACAGCAGATAAGGGAGATTCTTGGGTTACTTCCGATACCGATCATGTAATAGATGCAGTAAGAATTGTAGCGCCGGCTACTTTAAGTGGTAATGACAATAGTGTGCCTTTTTTGACATCCGCAGATTATTTAGGTCATGGTTTCTTAGAGATATACACAAATCCTCAATTTGGAATTCGAAACAAGATTCAAGATCTGATGACATCAACTTTAGCTAGGATTTCTAACGTAACAACACAATTTGCTGGCGGCCCAATTACTGCAACGCTGACCTGGAGTTCACCTGGAGATATTGATCTTCATACCTACGACCCAGCTGCCCATGTATATTACGCAGCCAGACAAAGCAGTATTGGCTACCTTGACAGAGATGATACGACAGGAACAGGCCCAGAACATTATTATGCATCATGTAATAATTTCCAGGCAGGCAACTACTCGTTTGGCGTGAATTATTATTCGGGCTCAGGTGCAAAACAAGCAACTATAAAACTTTCTGTTTTGGGTGTCGATTACCCTGCCAGATCAGTCACAGTTACCTCGCCAAGAGGCAGTTCTGGTAACAATTCACCAACAATTTTGTACAACGTGTTAATTGAAAACTCCAATAATGGTGGGTATAAAGCTACCGTACAGTAAAGTTGTATAGCGGATTCTTCGTTAGGCAATTCGTCATAAATGGATCCGTTAACCTGATACCCGCTCGGATTTTCCCCAGCGGGTATTTTTTTATCCTATTGTCTACTGTAATATGCGCTGATTTGCGGTTTGATTGCGCGAAACCGCACTCCAACGGGCATAAGCATTGTAGGCTCACCGCTCCCCACCTTACATATTGGATTTACCACATTGCTACTTGCTTCGTTATCGAGGTATACACGGCAATAATTGATCCTATACAAATATTAAAATCACTGAATGTTACGATTCAGTTTGTCTTTTTCTCAAAGACTTCCTTTTACCATCATCTTAACTCACTATCCCGCTCTTATTTTCGAGGGAGTAAACTAACCAATAACTGAGCAAACTAAAATGCTCATTATCGGGATTAACTTGGAGGGCAAAACCATGACTGCACAATCAAACTATATCCGCTGGTTTAACGAATTAAGCATTACCGATATACCGCTAGTAGGCGGCAAGAATGCCTCGTTAGGAGAGATGTATCAGGAGTTAACGCCGCAAGGCATTCTTATTCCCAATGGTTTTGCAGTGACAGCAGAAGCTTACCGTTATGTATTGCAGCAAGCGGGCGCATGGGAGAGGTTGCATCAGGCACTGGATGATTTAAATCCTGATGATGTTGCTGATTTAGCCCGACGTGCGCGCCAAGCTCGGGAAATTATCTATGCAGCGCCATTGCCTGCAGACCTTAAACAACAAATCATCGCGGCCTTCAAAAAGCTGCAAGAGCAGTACGGTAACGACGTCAGCGTTGCCGTACGCAGCTCGGCTACCGCAGAAGACCTGCCCACCGCTAGTTTTGCCGGTCAGCAAGATACTTACCTGAATATCCGCGGCGATGCCGACTTGCTGGAAGCTTGCAAACGCTGCTTTGCCAGCCTGTTTACCGATCGCGCCATTCATTACCGGATCGACCAGGGCTTTGATCATTTCAAGCTGGCGTTATCGATAGGCATTATGAAAATGGTGCGCTCCGATTTAGACGCCAGCGGCGTGATGTTTTCGTTAGATACCGAATCGGGCTTTAGCGATGTGGTGTTTATTACCGGTGCTTATGGGCTGGGTGAAAATGTTGTGCAAGGCGCGGTTGACCCGGATGAGTTTTATGTCCACAAACCCACCTTTGCCCAAGGCCATCGGGCAGTACTACGCCGCACACTGGGTGCCAAAAAAATAAAGATGATTTACAGCGACGGCAGCACCACTGAGCCTGTTCGCAATATCGCCACTTCCGAACAAGAACGCCAACGCTTTTGCATTACCGACCAGGATGTTTTAACCCTGGCCGACTACGCCATTAAAATAGAACATCATTACAGCACCAAGGCCGGGCAAGCCAGACCGATGGATATGGAATGGGCAAAAGACGGTATCGACGGCAAGCTTTATATCGTGCAGGCCAGACCTGAAACCGTGGTATCGCAGCTCAGTGGCATGACATTGGAGCAATACCACCTAAAAACCAAAGCCGAGCCCATCGTCACCGGCCATTCAGTCGGCAGCAAAATTGCCACGGGCAATGCCCGCATCATCAAAAATCCAGCGCAATTGAACGAATTTAAAGCGGGTGATGTCTTAGTCGCCGACATGACTACGCCAGATTGGGAACCGGTAATGAAGATAGCTTCCGCCATCGTCACCAATCGCGGCGGACGTACTTGCCATGCTGCGATAATTTCCCGTGAATTGGGCGTACCTGCGGTGATTGGCTGCGATAACGCGACCACACAAATTAAAAATAATGCCGCCGTTACCGTATCTTGTGCAGAAGGCGATGTCGGCAAGGTCTATGACGGCATTTTAGATTTTGATGTTGAAACAACTGATTTATCAGGCCTGCAACACCCAAAAACCCACATCATGCTGAATATCGGCAATCCAGAGATCGCTTTTAAAACCAGTTTTTTACCGAACGATGGCGTTGGGCTGGCGCGAATGGAATTCATCATTACCGAATACATTAAAGCCCATCCGATGGCGCTGTTGCACCCGGAAAAAGTACAAGATACTGATGAACGCGAACAGTTAAAACGCCTAACGCAAAACTATGCAACGCCAGGCGATTTTTTTATCGAAAAACTATCGGAAGGTGTCGGCACCATTGCTGCGGCTTTTTATCCCAAGCCTGTGGTAGTGCGACTGTCAGATTTTAAAACCAATGAATACGCCACGTTACTGGGCGGACGCTGGTTTGAGTTTGATGAAGCCAACCCGATGATAGGTTTTCGCGGCGCCTCACGCTACACGCATCCGGCTTATGCCGAAGGCTTTGCGCTGGAATGTGCAGCAATGAAAAGGGTCCGCGATGACATGGGCTTAACCAATGTCATTTTGATGATTCCGTTTTGTCGCCGTGTTGAAGAAGCCAAACGCGTACTTGATTACATGACCAGCCTGGGTTTAAAGCGCGGCGAAAACGGCCTGCAAATCTATGTAATGTGTGAAATCCCCAATAACGTCATCCAGATTGACGCTTTTTCCGAACACTTTGATGGCTTTTCTATTGGTTCCAATGATTTAACTCAGCTGACTTTAGGCGTTGATCGCGATTCTGCCATCCTTGCCGAGGATTTTGATGAACGCGATGCCGGTGTTAAAGAAATGATTCGACTGGCCGTGGTCGGTGCCAAACGCAATGGCAGACATTGCGGCCTGTGCGGGCAAGCGCCATCGGATTACCCGGAAATGGCAGAGTTTTTGGTGGAGATTGGCATTGACTCGATGAGCTTAAATCCAGACACCGTATTAAAAACAACTCAACAGGTGCTGGAGACAGAACGGAAATTGTGTAGATAATTAAAGCCAACGCAGGCTAAATTTTCCGCATGAACATTGCCTAACGTCTAGCCAGTTTGATCAGTGTTTATATTCAGCTGCTCTTCTTCTGACAACTCTGGTAAGGCATGGATTGCTAAAACCAGTTGCGTTAACTCATGATCGCACTGGTGCGCCAATTCTAAACATTCGTCGAGTGTAGAATTGGCGCGTAAGGCATTTTCCAGTTTGCTCGCCAACTCTGAAACACGACGCGCGCCCAACACCCCGGCAACGCCGTTTAAGCCATGAGTCAAGTGCTGCGCCTGTTGCATATCACCATCGACCAAGCTTTTTTGTACTTGCTGCATATCATCATTGTGCGCATTGGCGAACATCCGCAAAAGCCGCAAGTATTGAGTAATGTCACCCTTGACGATCACCATGCCTTGCAGAGTCTCCAACCCAGGGATATTCAGAGCAGGATTATTCAATACTGGACTAGCACCATTATTATCAGGTGAGCTGACAGCGCCAGCTTGGCAGTCAGCGTCTTTCGAAAAACGCTGATGATCCTGCATTGATAGCCAGCGCAGCAACTTAGCGTAAAGCAAGGCAGGAATCACCGGTTTGGCGACAAAGTCATTCATGCCTGCCTCTAAACAAGTACGTCGGTCATCATCAAAGGCATTTGCAGTCATAGCTAGAATAGGTAGCGTTGCAAAACCGGGCTGATTTCTAATCGCTCTGGTTGCAGTCAAGCCATCCATTTCAGGCATTTGTACATCCATTAACACCAGATCATAGTGTTTGGTACACACCTTCTCTAAGGCAATCCGCCCATTTTCGGCAGTATCCACCGACAGGCCGACGCCATGCAGTAATTCCAAAGCCACTTCGCGGTTAATTTCATTATCCTCGGCCAGCAACAAACGGGCACCGGCAAATTCGCGACGTAATATCACGTCGGCAGCTACTGACTGCTCAGCTGCTTCGGAAGTTATCTGCTGACGCCCCCGCTGTAACCGGGCCGTAAACCAAAAGGTGCTGCCCTGCCCTAAGGTGCTTTGCACACCTGCTTCGCCGCCCATCATATTCGCCAGACGCCGTGCGATGGTCAGTCCCAACCCTGTACCGCCATATTTACGAGTAGTTGAAATATCCGCTTGAGAAAATGCATCAAACAGCATCGGCTGATTCTCTTCGGCAATACCAATCCCGGAATCTTGAACCTCAAATCGTATCAACAATCCTTGTATGTTTTCGTCCAACAGCGTCGCGCGTAACCAGATAGTGCCATGCTCAGTAAACTTAACGGCATTGCCGGCATAATTGAGCAAGGCTTGTCGCAGACGAGTCGGGTCACCTCGTAACCAAAGTGGTACATCATCGCTATCTACTTCAATCGTTAAGCCTTTGTTTTTGGCCTGTTCGGTAATTAATGACCGGATATGATCCAGAATCGCTCCCAAGGAAAATTCCGTGGTTTCCAGTTCTACTCGTCCGGCCTCGATTTTCGATAAATCCAAAATATCATTGATGATAGACAGCAGATGTTGGGCTGCGGCTTCTATTTTATTCAGGCGGTCACCTTGCTCGGCAGTATGAATGCCCTGCCGCATAAGATAAGTCAGGCCAATGATGGCATTCATCGGGGTGCGAATTTCATGACTCATATTGGCTAGAAAAGCGCTTTTGGCCTGATTAGCCGTATCCGCCAGAGTACGCGCTGCCACCAAATCTTTGGTACGGGTCGCGACCAATTCTTCAAGGTGATGACGATAGTGATCCAGCTCTTCGCCGATATGTTTTTTCTCGGTTATATCTTCCTTCACGGCCACATAATGGGTAATAGCACCATCAGCCTGGCGAATGGGGGTTATCACCGCAAATTCCACATATTCACTGCCATCCTTGCGCTTATTAATAAACTCACCTTGCCAGGTTTTGCCTTGGCTTACGGTATCCCATAGAGCAACATAGGTTTGGTTTGGCGTTTTGCCTGTGTGCAACATACGCGGGTTTTGGCCAATGACTTCCTCGCGCGTAAAACCGGTGCAGCTTACAAATGCTTCGTTAACATATTCAATCTCCGCATTCAGATTGGTGATGACGATACTGCCGGGGCTCTGTTCTACGGCTTGGGCAAGTTTGCTTAATTCCTGTTCATTGCGTTTACGCTCACTGATGTCCAAATTAATCCCGGTAAGGCGCACTGGATTGCCCGCCGCATCATATTGAGCATGTCCTTTACTGATCAACCAGCGCGTTTCGCCGGAATCCATGATCATGCGGAATTCCACCTCAAACGGTTCGCCGTGGATAATCTTGCTCTCCCATTGCGCATCAATGAGGGCTAAGTCTTCTGGATGAACGCGTCCGCGCCAATCGTCGTTATTTTGTAAACTCCCGACGGCGACACCGTAAAGACGTTCGCACTCAGGCGACCAGTAATTTTGATTATTAACAATATCCCAATCCCAAATGCCGACATGTGCGCCCTCTTGCGCTATCAACAAGCGCTGTTCGCTTTGTCGTAATGCGGCATTGGCTGCCTCAATTTGGGCCTTGGCGGCTAAAGAATCTTCCATTAAATTAAGCGCCGCAAGCCTGGCTTGACGCTGAGTTTCCAACGCTGCGGCTTGATTTTCCAACAACGCCAGCTCAGCCGATTTACGCTTGGTAATATCTTGTAACGTGCCATTTAGCTGAATAACAGAACCATCTTCAGCAAAGCTTGGGTTACCCCGAGCAATAACCCATCGACTACGCCCCTCTGGTGCTAATACCTCTGCGTCGCACTCGTAGGGAATGCCCTCCTCAAAGCACTGCTCAAACTTAACGGTTAGCAAACTCCAGCTTGCCGGTGTGAAAAATTGCTGAACGTCAGGATAACCAACAGCAGGTAATGACGAGTCGCACCCGAAGATGCGATAAATTTCTTCTGACCAAATTGTTTTATTGGTGTTGACATCCCATTGCCAGCTACCGACACCGGCCAGACGTTGCGCTTCTTTTAGGGCCAATTGACTATCAGCGAGTGCCGCTTCGGCTAGCTTGCGAGCGTGAATATCCTCAACCACGGAAATAAAATAATCCGGCGTCAAATCCGGCTTTCTTACCAACGCCACGGTCAGGTTGACCCAAATTAAATGACCATCTTTATGTTGATAGCGTTTTTCCAAAGTATACGACTGGATCTCGCCAGCCAGTATCCGCTGTATTTGCGCTAGATTAGTCGGCAGATCTTCAGGGTAAGTGAGGTGTTGAAAATTTTCTCTTTGTAGTTCCGCCTCGCTGTAACCCACGATGTCGGTGAATTTATGGTTAACTTGCAACCATCGACCATCCAACGCCACTTGCGCAATACCTACGGCCGCTTGCTCGAAAATAGCCGCAAACGTGCTATTGGCCTGACTAGCTTGGTCATTAGCAACATGCATTTGCGCCAATGCAGCTTGGGTCCGCTGTAGCTGGCGATTAAATCGTTCTTGGGCGTCGCCAATTAAATAGCCCATTCCCAAAAATAAGCCAACCGAATATAGATATGACGGCTGGTCAATCGCCCAGCTCAGTTGCGGCGAGATAAAGAAAAACCACGCCAGACAGACACTTAACAGACTACTGATCAGCGCATTTTTAAGGCCACCATAGCGCGCACTAAAAAACACCGCAGGAAAGAAAAAAAACCAAATAAATGGTGTAAGCCAAGACCACAGTAGCCACTGCAACACCAAGGCCAAAATGGGTAACACAAAAGCAACGATTAATGATCTATTCATTGACTGCCGTCCGTTTTTTCCTGGACTAATGGCGCATCAATAAAATCCAATGGATAGGGCGGTGCGTGTCCAAGTTGACCAGATAGTTTATTAACCCGTTTTTTTAATTCAATCATCTCCAGCTCTCGCCCAATCATGGCGTGATTGAAGCGTTCCAATTCCTCATTACGTTGGGCGATTTCTTCACTTTGTTGCCGTAATGATTGCTCAGCAACTTTAGCCTTGGTGATGTCGATATTGACGCCAAACACCCTGGTAGCTTTACCTGTGTCATCGTAAATCGCGCCGCCTTTGCAACTTACCCAACGAGTAGTACCAGAAGGCAGCTGTACCCGGAAATCATAATCAAAACTTTGATGAGCATTTACCGCTTCGTCTCGAAAACGTTCAAATCCTGCTAAATCATCCGGATGCACTCGCTCGCTAAAAGCTGAATAAGTACCCGGGAACGAACCTTTAGGGTAACCATAGATTGCTTCTAATTCCGCTGTCCAAGTTATCGCCCCAGTATTAAGGTCCCAATCCCAGATCCCTACATGTGCGCTACTTTGCGCCAATAGCAAACGTTCTTCACCTTCGCGCAAGGACTGCTCCACTTGTTTTAATGCAGTAATATCGCGGGAGATACCGAATATACCTATTACCTGGCCCTGCTTATCGCTTAGTGGCCCTTTTGTAGCAAGAAAAGTGCGTGTTCCTTTTGTGGTATCCAATGCCTCTTCTTGATAATAAATCGCGTTATTAGCAATGATTTGCCGACCTATGGCCATTAATTTTTCAGCTTGTTCCGGGGGGAAAATCGCCCGATCATCCTGCCCCAACACCTCTTCGACCGGCTTACCTACGAAGCGACTGGCGGCAGGATTAAACAAGGTATAACGTCCCTCCAAATCTTTAGCAAAAATAGCGTCATCGGAACTATCTGCAATGGCGCTAAGTAGACTTAATGCTTCTAGGCGCTCTTCTTGAACTTGCCGCACTGCCTTTACCACAGCAAGTTGTTGGCCTTGGCGTAACAGGTAAAAACCGGCAATACTCACAAACAAGGTGACTAGCCCGGCAAAACTTATCCAAGCAGTACCACCTGCGACTTCGCGATATAAATCAGCTTGATCAATCTTCGCCAGCAGCAACCAGTCGGTGCCCTCGATAGTACGTGCTACACCAATAGAAGGGATACCTCGATAATCGACACCTTCGATAGCGCCATTGGTTAAGGCATCACTGCGCAGTGCTTGCGCGGCCAAGAGTTTATCGGTGGCTATGGGCAGTGTTAGATTGGCTGTGGATGGTTGACGGTAGCGTAAATCGCTGAGGTAAAGCACTTGCTCGCCATCACGACGAAACAATAAGGTTTCGCCACTCGTGCTAGGTAGCGGCCAAGCACGTAGCTTAGGCAACAGCCAATCCGCTAAATTACTATGCAAAACAATGATGGGAGCGGGACCAGGCAATGCTGTTAGCGGTACAATAAAATCCAACCATACTTGACCGGCCGCGTCACGAGTCGGGCCGATTCGCTGAGCACTACCGCCGACTAGCGCTTTAGCAACTGCAGGCAGAACATTTGGACTTAGGACTTGTGGCGCCTTGCTGGTTCCCCATAACCTATTGCCTTGACCATCTAATAAGCTAACCGCCGCAAAGCCATAGTTAGCGGCGAATTGCTCCAAGCGTACTTGTAATTGCCGGCCGCTCTGCTCATCACCCGCCTCTTGCCAACGCTGAAATTGCTCGGCAAAAAAACGACTGGTTTGGACAAAATCAACATTGCGCTGCCTCTCCTTGAGCCAATCAATAACTTCTATGGCCTTTAAATCGGCAATGGCTTGCAGTTTAGCGATCTCTGTTTGTTTTTGATGCTCGCGGGTATTGATAATACTGATAGCGGTGAACAGGCAGATGATTATTACCAAAGATAAGAACGGTATCCTAAACCAGTGAGACGCTTTAGGAACGTCCAAAGTCTCATCACCGCTGCCGACCCAGCGAAGCATTGTTCCGTACAGCAGCATTGAGGTTATGCAAACAAATAACCAACCCTTAAACATGCTAATCCAAACAAGCTGCTCGGGATCAGTAACAATCATTTGCATCAACTGATCTGACAACAATATCCATAAACCAGCGAATACCGCATACACCAAAACCACGGAAACAATACCGCTATGACTTGCTAATTTTGGCTTTGATGGTTGGTTGTTGGGCATATTGACTGATTAAATAATTCCTTTATTAAGTTTCACGATGTTACCTAAAACCTTTATTTGCAGACAATATCAAGACCATCAATGCTGCACTTTGCGCCTTCTAAATGCAGTCGACGCGGATGAAATGCTTCAGCGGTTGGTTGGTTGGTGATCGTTAACATGCCCGCATCCGGTAACTGTTGGCATATTAACCTGAGCATGCTGACCTCGCCTTCCGGGGTCAGCGAATCAAATGCTTCTTGCGCTAAAATCCATTGTGGTTTGTATAACAATAAACGCACCATGCCTAAGCGCTGTGATTGCTCACGCGATAATACCTTTCCCCATGTGTCGATTTGATCAAGCTGATCGATTAAATCTGCCACCCCGGCTAGCTTAAGTACTTCTTCGAGTTCTGCTTGGCTAAAGGCATCGGCGGCGGCCGGATAATTGATTGCTGAACGTAAGGTGCCGGCGCGTAAATACGGCCGGGGCGGCATAAAAAACATTGGCTCGCTGTCAGGTAATTCAATACGGCCGCCGCCCCACGGCCAAAGTCCGGCAACCGCTTTAAATAATTTACCGCCGATGGCAGTATCGCCGGTGACAAGCACATGTTCACCGCGGTTAATTTCGGCATTGATGCCGGAAACAATCACTTCATCCTTGGAATTGCGAATACATAAATCTACAAGTCGTAAAGTCGACTGATCCGGTTTTTCTATACGAATACGATTCGGATGCGGCATTGACAGTTGATCATCCAGTGCCACCAACGCTTTGTTAAGTCCCAACACCCGTTCAACCGAGGCGCGCCATTCAGCAATTTTAGCCAGGTTATCAACCGGCCAAGACAAGGCGGCGGCCATTTGTTGGAAGGACTGGGCAGACTGCATCAGCGCACCTAATAAAATATCGCCATGAATATATCGAGGTGCAGCCACCAGCACCGGAAACGCCATAGACAATACCGAGTAGCCGGATGAGAATTTGAAAATATTAGCCCATGCGATGGTTTGCCTATTCCAGGCGTAGACAATATCTTGAAACAATTTGCGAAACCGTTGCTGCTCGTTGGCTTCACCATGTACTAATGCAATCGCCAGAGAATTTTCACGGGCATTGACTAATCCATAGCGAAAGTTGGCTTCCATGGTTTGCCTGTCATCGGTTGCTGCGGTCAAATGTCGACCTATCCACCAACCTAAAATCGAAGCAGTAGTCGCATATATCAACGCTAGCCACACTAAATGCCCATAGATAGGAATTGAAAAACCGAGAAAATCCAGGGTAACTACGTCTGATAGCGTCCACAGAATTTTGGTAAAACTAGCCAGCAATAACAGGCTATAAACTGACGAATGACAAAGATCAATCGCCGATTCGGTGGCGATACGGACATCTTCGGCAATACGACCATCGGGATTATCGTGTTTGCCGACCACATGTATCACCTGAAAATGTCGTCCATTGTCCATCCATTGACCAATCAAGCGATCAGTAAGCCAGTTACGCCAACTTAACTGCAAGCGACGTTTGACTTGAAAATGTGTAGTGGTAACGTAAATATTGGCAATAAAAATCAGTACTACCAGACCTATCTGCGTATATAAACCGGACATAGAGTGCTGGTCCAAGGCATTAAACAATGCCGCACTCCACTCGGTAATGACTACCGCAATCGCAATTTGCAGAACAGTCAGTACAAACAAACCAAAGCTGAGCCTACGAATGGTAGATTTGTTCTCAGAATGCCAGAATGGGCCGGCCAGTTTTATAAACTGAATAAAAAATCCGTTTGGGTCGATCATGTTCTTTGCCTCCTCGTTGATTTTTTTAGTCGAATCATAGCGCAAAAGCCCTATTAAACCGAACATAGAACGTTTTAAACCTTTGCAATTTTTATTGAGAGTTGGATTATGAATACGTCATTAATTAGTAAAACGACTTCTAATACCACGGCCTCTTTAATTAAAGCACTGTGCGAACCCCGTGTTTATGACCATGCGCCCAGCTCTATCAGCTTGATTGAAACCCATATTTCCTGGGTGCTGTTAACCGGTCGATACGCTTACAAAATCAAAAAACCTGTTAATTTTGGCTTTCTGGATTTTTCGACGCTGGAGAAACGGCTTTTTTGTTGCCGGGAAGAGTGTCGGCTCAACCGCCGTTTGGCAGCCGATTTGTATCTTGAAGTAGTCGCAATAACCGGGCAGCCGGATCATCCTAAACTGGGCGGCTCGGGCGAAGCTATTGAGTACGCCGTTAAAATGACCCAATTTCCCGCCGGGTTTATTTTGAGCGAACGAGCAGAACAGGGGGAATTAAGCAGGAATGAGATCGATCAAATTGTCACGATTATTGCCGATTTTCATGACTCGATTGCAACAGCCGGCGACACATCACCTTATGGCGAGCCTGACAACATTAAGCATTGGTTTGTGGAAAATTTTGACCATATCAGGCCGCTATTGATTGATAACCATGCAAAACAGCAGCTTCAAGTTATCCAGGCATGGGGCGATGAGGAATGGCATAAAAAGTCGGCGCTGATGCAACAACGCAAACAGCAAGGCGATATAAAAGAATGCCATGGCGATTTGCACCTGGGCAATATGACGCTGATTAATGGCAAGGTCACCGTATTTGATTGCATTGAGTTTAATCCGCTGCTGCGTTGGATTGATGTCATCAGCGAAGTGGCTTTTTTATTTATGGATCTACAGCATTGTGGTTATGACCGCTACGCACACCGATTTATTAACCAGTATTTACAACGCACCGGTGATTATCAGGGCCTAGCATTATTTCGGTACTATCTGGTTTATCGCGCGCTGGTTCGGGCTAAAGTGTCGCTGTTGCGCATGTCGCAGTCAGCTGATGATGCTATTTGTAAACAAGCGCATTCCGATTACATGAAGTATGCAAATCTGGCAGAGCGCTTTATTACTTATAACCAGCCGGTTTTGATAATTACCCACGGATTTTCCGGATCCGGCAAGTCAACTTTTGCCAGTCAGCTTGCTGAACACATAGGAGCACTGCAGATACGTTCGGATATAGAGCGCAAACGACTTTTTGGCTACCAGGCACAAGAGCAATCCGGTAGTGGAATTGATACGGGGTTGTATACGCAAGATGCAGGGCTGAAAACATATCAACGTCTTATTGAACTTGCTAAAGCCACACTGGATGCCGGTTTTAGTACCATCATCGATGCCACTTTTCTTAAATTCGAACAGCGCAACCAATTCCGCCGACTAGCTCTGGACGAAGGGTTAAAGTTTTTCATTATCCATGTTCAGGCATCCAATGCCGAGTTAACCAAACGACTCCAGCAACGACAGCATGATGCCTCCGAAGCCACTACCGATGTGCTTTATCGCCAACAAAAAACCGCCCAGCCCTTAATGCCGGAAGAACAGCAATTTGTAATTAACGTGAATACTGAAAACGCCAACGCGCTGGAAAATCTGTTGGGCATTTTTTTAAAGCTTACAACATAGGCCGTTGGCTTAGGCTCTGCTCAGCCAACGGCATAATTTAATTGCCAGAACCTTCACAACTAGGCCCCTGCCCCGCCTTCGCCACCTTCAGTAGCAGCGTATGACTTTGCTTAGTGACATACAAGCTACCGACTAATCCACTTAACAGCATTAAACCCAGCCCAATTGATACTTCCTTAGAAACCACTTCGTAATTTTTATCATTTTGCACATTTAGAATTCCGCTAGTAAAAGTAACGGCAACATCAAATCCCTGATCTGCCAACAACGGTTTTTCGTAGACAAACTCCACCGTCTGGCTATTTAATTTTTTAGGAATGGCACTTTGATAAGACTGCACATGTCCTACCAAATTGAGTGGGTATTTTACGATGACTTTGGTCGCATTGACGGGGGCGGAATGGCCTTTAAAAATCGCCGTCCAATGCAACACGTCTCCCTCTTTATGCATGGCAACACCGCCTACCACTCGATAATTAAGCACAAATGTTTGAATTTCCGGGCCATTAACCGGCCTTGTCCATTGGATCCATTGCCGGTCACTTTCAATATCAGTTTTAATATTAAGTGGCTTACCGTCTTCGGTAACTGAAATGTCGGTAATGCGGTCAATCCCGTCAAGAGGAATCCAGCGATAACGCAAATCGCTGTAAGCTGAATCAAACACATATTGCTGCGTTTCTTTAACCACCATATCGCCATTTTCCTGCAGATCGATTTCGACATTGATAAATTCCCAATGAAATGGGTCTTTAGCAAAAACACTTTCTGAGACAACGATCATAACCAGCATCAGAAATATGGCGATTTTTTTCATTTTAGTGCTCCTTAATAGTATGAACATACTGGACTGCGCTGGAGATTAAGTTGCTTAGGCAGAGACATCTTGAGAATGCTAATTCCCAAAGCAAACTGCCACTGAAATGAACATTCGACTCATTAGCCCATGCGGCCGCTGAACTAACACTGAACAATCAAAAACTGCTGAAGAAAATACCCTTTTTGTAAGGGCAGCCCATCTGTGCAGATTGATGCGACGATGCAAAACTTCTAACAAATTAGGTTATGCGCCCAATAGCTGACGAATACCCATTCCAAGTTGTAAGTTTGTCGAATAGTCGAAATGCTGGGTTTTAGAGGTTTCCTTTTGTAACATTTGTGAACCCATCAAGCTAATAATGCGTAAAATTAAAAATTTCACCCTGTTTGAAAAGGAAGGCTAAAAATGAGCATCAAATCCAGTTTATTAAAAATAGTAATAAAATTGACACCCGATATATTGATTATTTGGGTGGCAAATATTGTCCTAAAAGGCATTGCAGAATTAACAGCATTTAATTTTGATATTGAAGAGCGCAAAGTCTATGTACAAACAAGGCTCTATGGCGAACAAGAAACGATTGATGTTTGTTTGGAAGACTTTGCAGTATTCAATGATGGCGAGTCGTACAGATTTATCATTCATCAAGCAAAATCGGACCGTCCTTGGTTGAATAATTTATTGTCCCGCGTTATTGGCAAAGCCTGGAAAATCCCTGAGATACCTCAATTTTCGGCGCAACTCGAGCTTGTCGCAGAGTTATTCAAAGCTAATCCCCCTGCATTGGAAAAAATCGATTGAGATTGTATTTACTTTATCGCAACCTCTAAAAATGCTCTTCCTGTATGCCCTTTAGGGGGCAGAGGGAGAAAGAGCGTAGCGTTAGTTATATGTCAAAGAGTGTTGAAATCGAAAGCAAACAGGCTTGGATTAGTCTTCACGCGGCGAAGACTCAATCCAGTTTTGGTCGATTTGACGGTGTGACAAATAATGCAAAGGGATACTCAAAAAACACAGTGCGCTGGCATGTAAGCTTACAAACGAAAGCGCAATAGCGATAAAACTGATAATGATTGGGCTGACCAGCATTCTCAAAATCACCTTTCTGCGAAAGACATCGTCTATCTGGCAAATTAATAGCTGGGGGTTGGACTTGGAATAGTTCCATATCGCGATAAGAGCAAGCCCGATCATTATTTGCAGAACACCAAACAGCACGGTCATCAACTCTTCGTAACGGTAAGTACCTCTGAGTTGAGTAGCAAAAGGCAACAATGTCACAGGAAACAGGAACAACAAATTAAGCCAAATCAGGGCGCGGTTTCCTTCACGGTAATAATGCATGATTGCCGCGTGTTGCAGCCAGTAAGTGGCAGCAAGCCAGAAGCTAATCGTATACAGCAAAACCTCATAGCTAATACGTTCCAGAAATTTATAAAACCCATCTTCGGTAAAATTGTGATCGACAGGTACGTCTATACCCAACACCAGCAGCGTTACTACGATGGCAAAGACACCGTCGGTCAATGCATTGCAACGCTCGAGTTTGAAGTTTCCTTTGTTCATTAGCGAACCGTTTTCTTTTGACATTGGCATCTCTAAATGGTCAAAAAGGTTTGGGCCGATCGATAGATCCGGCCCAAATGACTTCAACTCAATCCACTTTATCTAATACGGCGCCGGTACCGGCATATAAACGACACCGCCGTTACCGTAGGCCTGCGTATACCAAGAGGTGCCGCATTGATAATAGGTCACGCCTTTAACGACGGCGGTGTTGGGATTGCAAGGCAACCCACCATTGCCGGAAGGCGGCGCCGTATAAACCACAGTGGTTGAAGGCGCAGGCGCTGCGGTTTGTGTGGTATTCGATTCGCCGGCCGCATAACCCGCCATCGCACCAACAGCGGCGGCCCCAATCGCTACAGCCGCCACCTCGCCGTCGTCCCAATTGTTATTGTCGTAGGATCCTTGAGGCGGTGGATAGTATCCTGCCGGTGGATGATAGGCGCCGCCTTGATAGTTCTGGGCTGTTTGCTGCCTGCTTTGTGACCGGCTAGAGGCGCCTTGCTGACGCGTATCAACATTTTCACTGGAATAGGCTTGTCGTTGAGATTGGTTCTGCGACTGCGATTCTTGCCGTTGCGCCTGATTTTCCGTTGATGTCGACTGTCTACCTTGTTGGGTCGCGGCTCGGTTGGTGGATGCCGTGGAAGCGGCTTCAGTCCTATTTGCAGAAACCGACTGTGTGGCTTGCGAACGGCTGGAAGCCGCGGAGGCGGAAGCAGCTCCGCCGCCAGCACCCGATGAGAAGCTGCCGCTTGCCGCAGTCCCACCACGAGAAAAACCACCGCCCCCAGCACCTTGCGAAAAGCCGCCAGCCCCACCGCGCGCGCCGCCCCCACCGCCACCGCCGCCAAAGCCACGGGCTTCAACATTCCCTATGCTGAAGGTCAGAATTACACAGGTAGCTGTCATCGCCGTCACGATTGAATTAAGTTTTGCGTTCATTATTTTTCTCCCTGATGTGCTGGTTTTTTAGAGGCGCCAGGTACGATGTCGGGCAATTGCGCCAGGAAAGCAATTTTCTTGATACCCTCAGGTGGTGTAAATGTAAATTGCGCATTGTCGATTTTTGGTGCCAAGTTCCAATCAGAAAATTGCGCCCTGAACTGCGGTTGACCTTCCGCCTGCTTGTAAGTCAATACCACTCGCAGGGGTAATGGTTGCGCTCCTTCTGAAATCCATACTTGATAATCGACAGTTTCGGTTCGTGCTGCCAGGTGATGGACAGGGTGCCCATTAATCGTGGTCTTTTCGACATAATCAAGCGACTCGGTTCTACGCTCCAACTCGGCCGGTAACTGGCTGACCAGAAGCATGGCAAGCGGCAATCTCATGTTGAGATCCTTCAGAAAATACTTGACCGCTTCATCGATGCCGCCGGTTTTGGCCGTCTGCGCATATACGTTTTCGGAAGGGCTAAATACCGTGATGTCCTTGCCGTCATACAAGAGAATATGGTTTTGACCATCGCTTTCCTCGCGTTCGACCCGTAAGCCATTTGGCCTGCTGACGATGACTTTACGGCTTGCGGTAAATTCAATTTTTTCGCCTGATGCTTGTACGGTGTCATAACTGTCGCTGAGGTTCACCGCGAATGTCGGCGTCTTGGCCAGATAATTGGCCATGCGCAGCAGAATTCCCTTGGCATCGCTAGGCTCCGGCCCAGCTTGAGCAACGGGTTCCGCGGCTGCCAAAGTCTGTGGCTGGCTCAGCGTCTGTTGCTCTGCGCACCCAACGATCGTTGACAGAACCGTCACGCATAATGCGCAACGTATTGCTGTTTGTAGTGATGTGTTCATTGGTCACCTCCTTTAGGCGATGGTATTAAAAGGGATTTGTTCATAGCGCCTCCTTCAAATGTTAATGTGATTGTTCAAATAAAGAGCTGAGTGATTAATTGACCGAATAACCCAAAGCGCCCAGACAAGATTTCATGGCGCGGTTGTAGTTATCGAGACCTGGGGGTGGGGCGGATGCGGCTTGGCTCTGTCTATCACGCTCCTGAAAACCGCGTCTCATAGCGCCGCCAACGGCTCCAATGGCCGCACCTTTGCCGGCATCGCCGGCAATCGCACCAATGGCAGCGCCTGCCGCAGCCCCTCGTGCGCCGCCTCTGAGCGTTTCTTTGGAAGCACTGCCAAAACTTGGACCTGAACTCTGTGCCGGCGGATTAGTGGGATCATAACCCGATTGCTGTACCGACCAACTATGGCAATGATACTGGTCTTGCTGTTGACGCTGCGGGCTTTGTCCGGCAGCTGGATAAATCATCAGATTTTGAGCCCAGACGTCGGTAGTTGCAGCCGCCAAGAAAACGACTGAGGTCAGGGTTTTAAGAATTGTTTGCTGAGTGATATTCATTTTTCTTCCTAATTGAATGGTTCTATGTGTGTTGTCTGACTAAATCCTTATTGTTCGGGCGGGGTGGCGCCACAGTTCTCCAACCTGTTAGCCAATCGATCCGACCAAGAATCAAATGTCCGGGTGACATCATCCCACTTGCTGGTAACCCCGGTAACCGATTTATTACCGACCATGCGATCCACAGCCGCGGCAATCCGTTCGCCGCTGACTGCATCGGTGATTTCCATTTCACCACTGGCTTTGCCGACAAAGCTGCCTGTGCCGGTTGCGATTTCTTTTAACTTGGACATCACCAACAACTGCGGCACGAACGACGACACGGTATCCAACGCCACCCAGGAACCCTCGGCTTCTGTGATTGCAGTTTTAATTCGCAAGGTGCCAGGCTGCGCCGTGTTGACGATTTGGTAACGTTTACCCAATTCGCTGACCAGCGAACCATGTAAATGATTGACCAGCATTTGCTTGTCTTCCGTGGGCATCGAAGCCATATCGCTGTTATCGTGAACCCAAATGCCGACCGGTTCGATCAACACTTTGTCATAAGTTTTACACGTTTGTTGATACTTTGGATTGATGTAGATTTTTAGTGCCTCGCCGTTTTGCCCCTCACGCAAAGCCGAATAATCCCGTAAAAAACCGGACTCCTCGACATCGCGTGCCTGTTTGATCGGCGTACATCCGGATAGACCTACTGTTAAGGTCAATCCCAATATGCCGATGAAATTCAGCTTGTTGTTACCTGTCATTTTATATCTCCTTTTTTTAAAATAGTGTGAGTTAATGTTACGGGTTAATACGCGTGATTTTGGAGCCCTGCAGGCCCAGACCGGCCATCAAACCGCGTTGACCGAATACAAAGGCGTAGACATCGTCGCGTAAGGTAGTGTTGGTTGCTTTTTTGGCCATGCCTTCATCCAGAACCACGATGTTGGGCCCGACGCCCACTTCGAAACCCTTATTACTGTTTAGGCTGGCTATCGCCGCATCGTTCATGAAAAACATTGCGTAACCGAACGATTGCACGCCGGCTTGCAAACCGTATGAGCCGGCAACGATGTTGTAATAACCGGTGGTTCTGCCTTTTTTACGCATCGCGCCCTTGCCGTATTCGGCGCCACCGATAAACCCGGCCTTGATCACATTCGGGAACACCAAAATGCCCTTGGCTTTTGCCGCCAACGTTCTGGCCGCCGGTGTGGTTTCATAGAGGTTGGCCAGAGCGGTACTCACTTCGCGGTCAATTTCAGCAGCATTGCTCCTCGAATCCTCCGGTGAGGAGCCGCCCATAGACTGACACCCCGTTAGCATCAATAACATAAGCAACAAAAGGCAACCGTTCAATCTGCCATTTGGCTGAACGCGGGTTTGACGAGATAAAGCCATAGATTGTTGTACTAATTTCATGATTTATTCCTCTGTGGTTAATTGCGAATTTAATGCCGACTAAGTGTTTTTTAGCCTAACCTTTGCCAAAAAACGACTTAAAACAATATATTCATGCGCAAACTTGCCTTAACAGCAGTATTTATATCCTGCAGTCCGCTGCCATTACTCGTATCTTTGTTCAGGCCGGAATCAATTACCTGAAGATTAGGACTCAAATTCAGCCACGGCGTAATTGCGGCGGTGTAATACATCTCGATGGCATCTTCATGATCCAGTCCAATCCCCAGTCTTTCACGTAGTAACGGTACAAATTGATCACTGAACTGCGTGCGCGCCCAACCAACACCAAAGCTATCATGCGGTCGGCCAGAGAATGCGCCTTTACCGCCAATCCCCATCAAATAGCTGTATTGAATCGGGTTGGGATTGCCGTCAGTGGCGCCAAAACTAAAGAAAAGACCGATACCGCGTTTCGAGTCGCCGTCGGGTTGCCAGAAATATTGATCGAAGCTATAGACCACAGACCAAGTGCTGTCTTTTTTATTAGCCGCCTCGACCGGAATGAGTAGTTGCGGAAAATGTTTAGCGAGAATCCGTTCCAGCAGTGGGCCGGGGTTTCCAAGAATGGGATATTTCTCTTGCAACAGTGCGCGTTTCAGGTTGTCCGGGTCTTGATCTAACGAGAAACGGTTTTTGTCGCTCCAGACACCAGTCACACTCTGATGACCGACCAATCCAAAAGGCTTGATTTTGACATTGGCCGCACTGACAAGCGTCACGCCGTCATCGAAGGCTTTGCCGATGTCATTTTCCGACGGTGTACCGCTGGCATCCAATGCCAATGCCATCAAGGTAATATCCGGCGTTGGTAGCACCATAACGCCGCCGCCATAGGCTGAAATCGGCACCATGGCAAGGCTTATGGGGATATTCATCGCCGTATTCATGAATTGGGTGTGATAGTTGCCATAAAACTCGGTAGGGGTAAACTCGAGCAGGTTCATTTTTCCCATCGTTATGCCGAACTGAGGGCTAAAAAACTGCGTGTATGACGCCTGCATGAGTCCACTGCTTGCCTCGTTGAAGCTGGGGTATAGTGAGGCTACGTTGGTTGGCACAACGGCCCCGACTTGGTCATACAAGGTATTGCCAAAACTGGAAACGCCTTCAAACTTAAAAAAACCGCCCGGCCAAAGCCCCATTTTGTCGGTATCCAGATTCAGCGTGTAATCAACGTTTCCCCAGAACTCGGCTCCGGTATCTTTACCTCCGGTTACAACCCCGCCCGGCATTAATAACATGTCGGCGTCCAACACCACGCCTTTCTTACTCATTTTATCCCTAACACCGCCCCAATCCCCCGTTAAACGCTCGCGTGAAGATAAATCCCCGCCCCAGGCTTCAGGTACTTCAACGGGGCCGAGCGCGTTGGCGGTTGAACCCAAACCCATTAACACAACCGAGCTAAGCAGCCTCAATGAAGTGCTATTAAGTCTAATGTTATGTTTCATATTCATACTTTTAACTTCCTATAGTTACAAAATAATCTTTGATTGATATACCTGACATGCGCATAGTTGTAGTTATTTGAGTGACTACGATAAAAAATGTACAGTACTTTCGAGTAAAAAATTCCGTGATTTGCTGTGTAACCTTACCAAAGGCTTGAAACCAAGCAGCAATCTGCCGACAGTGATACTTATAACAAACATGTTGTTCACTGATCGTTCCGGCCGTGGAAAAACAGAGCCAAAATCTTGTCCTTTCCGAACACACGCCCTAACTCCTTGACAGCGAAGAAGGGGATAAAAGCCACGAAAACGACCAGACTGTTGGCGAGCAATTCATGCGACCATTTTTCAGAGAGTTCAATGAGACCTGCGGCGACTCCTTCCCCATTCCAGAGCCCCTTTAGCATATGTTCGATGACTTTGAAAACAGCGACAAAGAGACTGAATACAAAAGTCTTGTAGAGGGTGGGATAAATCAAGGGCTTCTGTTCAAGGCCGCGCCCCAGATGGAACATCTCTCCGATCATGATGACTTTTCCAAGAATCAACGCTTCGATCACAGCCACTCCATAGTGCATATAACCAATGCCATAGGCATCCAAAAGTAATCGTCGATACTGCGTGAAAGCGGCAAACACGATGGCGAGATAACAGACATTTATCAAGTACTCGACCATCTCATGCATTATTTTCTTCTTCAATTCCTCTGGTTTCTTTTCAGTGTTGTTCATGATCCATAGCCCTCACGCAAAAAAACGTTGTTTATCAACTTGCCCGCTATAAAAATCACTGGCGGGATATTTAACCCCCACTATTCTTTTAACCATTGTTTGTTTTTTCCTGGATTTCTTCATTGGATTCGAGGCGGCAACAGGTAAAGTGTCATAGCGAAGATCAGATAGACCATCAGCAACAATACCCCGCCAAACCATGCCGAGCGTCCGTTGCTCGTGATCAGGAATGCGGTAAGGGTGGCAATAAATATCATCACCACTGCGCCGGGCCAAAATTGCAGATCCATCGGCGATGGCCCGATAAAATAGCTTACGATCACCAGCACGGGCGCAACAAATAGCGCGATTTGGGAAGCACTTCCCAACGCGATGCCTACGCTCAGATCCAGTCGGTTTTTACGGGCGGCGGAAAATGAAGAGGCCATCTCCGCCGCAGCACCAACAAGGGCTACAACGATGAAACCTACGAACGCGGGGGTCATTCCGAATGTCTCTGCTGCCTTCTGCACCGATTCGACAAAGATCTCGCTCACGAGCGCCACCATTACCGTAATGGCGGCCAGTGTGGACAAGGCCAATCCCAGAGACCATGGCGCTTCACCCTCCTCGGAATATTCGGCACTGACAAACAACTCGCGGTGCGTTTTGAGTGAGAACAACATACTGAGTCCGTAGGTGACAATGAGTAGCACCGCCAGCCCCAGACTCAGCATTTGGTTGAATATGTTCGCCGATACGTCAACTTTGGCAACCAACGAAGGAATCAACAATGCGACCGTGGCCAGAAACAGCATGCTCGTTTGTGTGCGAGCACTGATCCGGTTGAATTCCTGTGTATGATACTTCAGTCCGCCGAGCAGAAACGATGCGCCCAGCATGAATAGCGTGTTAGTGACCAGCGCGCCTGCGATGGAGGCTTTCACCAGCATGTATTCCCCGGCACTTAAAGCTGTCAGTGCAATGACCAGTTCGGTCAGGTTTCCCAGTGTGGCATTGAGTAGGCTACCCACAGCATCCCCCGTTTTGGCCGCCACCGATTCTGTGGCGTGACTCAGTAGCGCGGCCAAGGGGACGATGGCCAGCACGGACAGCACGAAAAGCAGAGTGTGCGCCTGGGGATCAAATTTCGCAGCTGCGAACAGCACAGGCACGAATGCCAGCAGCCAGAGCAGCGGATTGTGCCGGATTTCTTTGAGTAGCGGGCTCATGCCGCATCCACTTTATGCAATAAAGTCATGTGCAAGTCTCCCTCTAGTGGTTAGCATTCAGCAGGCAATTGTGCGCCAGCGACAGCATCCCGCCCGAGACAACTCTGGCTTTGAAGCCGTGCTGCAATAATATGCGCGTCGCATAGTAGGCACGCTGACCGGAGCGGCATATCACATGAATCTCGCGGTCTTGCGGCAGTTCGCCGAAACGTGTACGCAGTTGCCCCAGCGGAATGTTGATGGCTTCCGGCACGTTTTCCACCGCCAGTTCCACCGGTTCGCGCACATCCAGTAAAAATTCGCCCTTGAGCTCACACCAGTGACTGAGCGGCATATCGCCTTTGAGTACGTCGGCGGCCACCATACCGGCAAAATTGACCGGATCCTTGGCACTGCCAAACGCGGGGGCGTAGCATAATTCGGCTTCTTCCAGATCGTAGATGGTGGCGCCCATTTGCAGCATGGCCGCAATAGCGCTGATGCGCTTGTCTACCCCATCTTCGCCGAGCGCCTGTGCGCCCAGCAGACGGCCATCGGATTTGCGGAAAATGACTTTCATCGCGATCGGTTTGGCGCCTGGGTAATAACCAGCGTGGGAGTTCGGATACAGGTAGATTTTTTCGTAATCGCTGTCGCCCAGCCGCTTGAGGGTTTTTTCGCTGATGCCGGTCCAGGCCACCGCCGCGCCGAACAGGCCGACGATTGCGGTGCCTTGTGTGCCACGGAAACGTGAATCGCGTCCGGCAATGACATCGGCTGCAATGCGACCTTGTCGATTGGCCGGGCCTGCCAGGGCGATTAAGCTCCATTCGCCGGTGACGAAGTCTTTGACTTCGACGGCGTCACCGACCGCGAAGATGTCCGGGTCGCTGGTACGCATCTGTTCGTCGACGCGAATACCGCCGCGCTCGCCAATCTCCAGTCCGGCCATTTTCGCCAGCGTGGTGTCGGGGCGCACGCCGAGCGCCAGAATCACCACATCAGCCGGATAAGACGCGCCGGATTGGGTTAGTACGTCAATAACACCATTTTCGGCCTGTGTGAAACCGGCTACACCGTCCGCCATCGCCAGATGCACACCGTGCCTTTTCAAATGAGCCTCTACAATACAGGCGTGTTCTTTATCAATCGGTGGCAGTACCTGATCCAGCATTTCTACCAGCGTGACATCAAAACCGCGATGCACCAGGTTTTCGAGCATTTCCAGGCCGATGAAGCCGCCACCGATCACAACGGCACGAGGCTTGGGTCTGAGGGTCTGAAAGCCGGAGTAACGATGGATACCCGCCAGGAAGGGATTACCTTTTTCAATCCACTCACAGATTTCCCTGGCATCCGGTATCGTCCTGACGTGAAAAATACCCGGCAGGTCGATGCCCGGCAAGGGTGGGCGCACCGAGACGGCACCAGGCGACAAGACCAGTTTGTCGTAGCTATGCGTGCTAATCTCGCCTGTGCCGACATCACGCAGCTTGATGGTTTTTTGCTCCGGTGTAATCTCAATCGCCTCACAGCAGGTGCGCACGTCGATGTTGAACTGTGAGCGAAAAGTCTGCTCGTTGGCGACCAGTAAGCTGGCTTCCTTTTCGATGATGCCGCCCACATGGTAAGGCAGGCCGCAGTTGGCGTATGAAACATACGGACCGCGCTCCACCATCAGGATTTCAGCATTTTCATCCAAGCGGCGCAAACGTGCCGCACATGAGGCACCGCCAGCAACGCCTCCAACAATGATTACTTTCATGTTTATCCCATCCTTAATCCGGATTGTAACGGTGCTGCCGCCTCGGGAAGTTTTGATGTAGTCCTTTTCTTCCATTCCTCTTCCAACAACTCTCTGGCAGCCTGTTCAAGGAATTCCGGCGCGGCCCACTGATGTACGTCAAAGTCGTTTTTGATGTAACCGTGGCTGAGCATGAAGTCTTTGCCGATCTCAACGGATGCCAGATTTTGCGGCGACAGGTTCGGCAACATATCGATATGCTTAATGCCTTCGTAGGTATCTTCCACGTCCAGATAGAAGGTCTGCTTGTCGAGGATCGCCGCCGCGGCGTGTTTGTGCTCGTTGGACCAGCGCCCCACCTTGATCATGCCTTTCAGGAAGGTAACGACAAGTTCGGGGTGCTGCTCGGCCATCACATCGGTGCAGGTGATGACGGCGGGAATATTGGCCACCTGCAGGGTCCAATCCGGATACCTGGACAAATCCTCGATAGCCTTCATCTTACCCGTCGCTTCCTGCAGATGCTGGAAGGGTTTGCTTTGGGTATAAATCGCATCAACGACACCATTCAGCAGCGCAGTTTCCAGCGGACGGAAGGCCAGGTCATATTTATGATTACGCTTCAGCCACAATTCAGAGGCGTTATCCATGGGCTCCAGCAGCATTTCGGGCTTGTTGTACCAATCATCAGCATACGGAAATTCCACGATCTCAACGTCAGCGCGGGTCATGCCGTTCATTCGGAGCATCAGCTCGATGCCTTGTTCCTCCTGGATGCGCCACCAGTCGTTCTTGATGGTGTTCAGGCTCTTCGACAGGCCGATCTTCTTGCCTTTGAGTTCGGTCATCCGGTAGATGTCATCTCTGGAACGCACCATCATGCAGCCGCCTTCGTGTGGTGCGTGCGTTACACCCAATAGTTTGGTGCGGCGGATGTCCGCGTGAACGTGGACGGGTGGGAACAAGCCTCCGAAGCGGATCAGGTTATCAAGGTTGTGGATGTAGTGCGGATACCAGTCGTTTTCGCGGACAGAGCGTAAGAAGCCATATTTGACGCCGATCTTCTTGTACTCTTCCCGGGTCCAGCCCAGTTCCTGGTCGACATTGCTGGCGGACACCAGCGGACAATTGGTGTAGTACACCTCTTGCCAATCCAAGGGGATAACATTTAATTTTGTGTTTTCAAATGTGGTAGTGACGGGTTGTTTTGATAGATCGCCGGGTGAACAAGCGGTTGGATCCCCACTGTTTTTTGTTTTGCTAGTCATGTGCATTCCTTAGTTGATTAACTCAATCATCACCGAACCGGCGGTGAGGCTTTTTTAAATGACAGACCCGGTCGCCTGAATAGACTTATTCATGTCGCCAGCAACGCAGCGATCCGTTGTGAGCGAAACACAGCATTGCTGAATTCGATAAAGGCCTCTGCGTCCGCTGGTGGAGCGGCAAGGCCATACACTTCATCACTGCCGCAACGAGGCGCCCAGATCATCCGCTCCTTCAGTAAGTAGACGCCGTAAACGACGTGTACCCCGTCGATCTCAACGCCGCCTATCTCCTGTTGCAGTGTATGCGCTGCCAGCGCTGCGTTGGTGACCACTGCTATTTCGATCAGCGTTTCGCGGTACCGGGGATGGCTTGTGATGCCTGGCCCAATCGCGGCTTCCAAGCGCCGGGCAGCCGCATGAACAACAACCTGCAACCGGTCGACCACCATGCGCACTGAATGCTTCGATACCAGCGATAGGTATCCGGTGGGATCCAAAAACACGTCGACAGCCGCAGTGATGGCGCCGCAACCGCTGTGGCCGAGCACGACCACCAGCTTCAAGCTCTCGCCAAGATGTTCGAGTGCGTAGTTAAGGCTACCGCGCACGTCGCCGCCCAGTGTGTTGCCCGCCACACGCACCACGAAAAGTTCATTGGGCCCTTCGTTGAAAATATGTCCGACCGGGACCCGTGCGTCCGAACAGCCGAGGACGGCGGCAAACGGCAGTTGCCTAGGGTCTGAGCCGTCGGGTAGCAGGCCAAGGTCGCGCGGATCGATGTGCAGTACATGGCGCGCAATCCCAGTCTGCTCGTTTTGATTGTTAAACAGCTCTGCAAACGCCCGGTTGCCGTCGTTCATACGCTGTAAAGCGGCATCGGCATCGACAGGCCGTTCTCGAGCTGCCCCGGCATCGTCTTCGTAGCGGTAGGTAATTTCGACAATTTTCATGCTTAGTCTTCTGCTCTCTGTGCTTCGCGGGTACGACGTGCTAGTTCCGGGTTGATACTGGCCACGGCATCGTACTGGGTCAGGTGAACCTTGCCGGTCAGTTCTTCCAGAAAATGCGACTTTTGTAGGCTGTCTATGACAGGGCCCTTTACCTCGGACAGGTGGAAAGTAATTCCGCCATCCTTGAGTCTGCGGTTGACAGCCTCAAGGCTTTCAACCGCAGAGATGTCAATCCTGTTTACAGCAGGGCATTCGAGGATGACGTGCCGGATCGCCGGGTTGGCTGAGACGGACTGGTTGATTAAATCCTCAATGAAACGGGCGTTTGGAAAATAAAGGCTGGCGTCTACTCGAAGCGACAGAATTTCGGGATCGGTCACCACGGCATGGCGGGCCATGTTGCGGAAATTCATGGTTCCAGGGAGCTGACCCACGACTGCCACATGGGGTCTGGACGTTGCGTAGAGGTGGAAAAATATCGATAGTCCCACGCCTGCCAGCAGCCCCGCCTCGACACCATGTACCCAGGTCAGGAGGATCGTGGCGATCATGGCGCTAAAGTCGGTGAGCGAATAGCGCCAGGTTCGCTTGAGTGCGCTAATGTCTACCAGCGAGAGAACCGCAACGATGATGATTGCGCCGAGGGTTGCTTTCGGGAGGTAGAAGAGTGATGGTGTGAGGAAGAGTGTCGCAAGTCCGACGCCCAGTGCGGTGAAGGCACCCGCGGCAGGGGTCTGGGCGCCGGAATCGAAATTCACCACCGAACGCGAGAGTGCGCCGGTAACGGGAAAAGCGCCCGACAGAGCGGCGCCGACATCCGCGACGCCCAGCGCAATTAGTTCCTGGTCTGGATTAACCCGTTGGCGGCGTTTGGCAGCCAGCGTAAGGGCGACCGAGATCGACTCTACATAGCCCACAATGCTGATCAGTAGGGCAGGGATAAGGAGCTGCTTCCACAGGTCGACATTGACAGGCGGCAGCGCAAGCGAGGGAAGTCCGCTTGGTACCTCACCGAGTATGCCCACGCCCCGCAGATCCAGCCCCAGTCCCCAGACAGCCGTGGTGCTTGCTACGATGGTCATGGCCGGGCCGGTCTTTGCGAGAATATCCGCAAGACGGGCATTGAGTCCTAAGCGAAGCAGCAGGGGCTTAAGGCCGCCGCGCGCCCACAGTAGAAAGGCGAATACAGCGAATCCAATCGCTGTAGTGACGGGGTTAATAGTGGCAAGATTGGGTGCGAGCGAAGTTAATATTTCCAGCAGGTTTTCGCCGTGCGTGCGGATGCCGAGCATCGGACCGACCTGTCCCGCTGCAATCTGGATGGCCGCAGCGGTAATAAAGCCCGAGACGACCGGGTGGCTGAGGAAGTTGGCGAGAAAGCCCAGGCGCAGCAAGCCCATCGCGATCAACAATATCCCGCTGACCATTGCGATGGCGACAGCCACACCCAAAAACTCCGGCGTACCTTGTGAGGCAAATTGGCTCGCTGCGGCACCGGTCATCAGGCTAGCCATCGCCACGGGCCCTACCGCCAAGGTGCGCGAGGTTCCGAAGAGTGCATAAAGTACGAGCGGTGCCATCGAAGCGTAAAGCCCGATTTGCGGGGGTAAGCCTATCAACAAAGCATAGGCCAGCGATTGTGGGATCAACATCACTGTGACGATCGCCGCAGCAATAAGGTCGCTAATCAGCGTCCGGCGTGAATATTCAGCCCCCCACGTCAGAATCGGTAGATAGTGGCCCAATAAATCGGCGACTTTTTGACTCATGTGCGTATCTTTCATTTTGTTCAGCCTTGATAACAAAGTTTACGCGTTCGTTTTTGCCGGGATGATAGTTTCCCAGCGGGAATTTACATGGCTTGGGAGCCCCTACACGCTTTTGCTAACATAGCGGCTCCCAGATCTTCCATCGGCTTTGTAGGCGGATTACTTCACTAACTCAATTTCGCCCGGCCGCCAGGTTTTGTCGAACCAAGGCTCGAGCGGACTGTACAGGCGCAGAATCGTATTCCAGCCTTTGCCGGGAACGGTTTGCAACCAGTTGACGTTGCCGGATGGCGCTTTGGGGCCGAAGTAGATGTCTACTGAGCTGTCGGCGTTAACTACCAACTCCTTGTTTTGGCTACTAACGCTTGGAAACTGCTGATCGGTTTGGAGCATGGAGCGAGTCTGGTTGTCGTACAAAATCACCGACCAGAAGTTTTTGACCGGGATATTCGGCGGCAAGTGTAATTTGTAGTTTTTGCTGCCATCTAGCGGTTTAGCTTTGGCATCCTTGGCGGTCCAGGCGTATTGCGAACCTTGACCCACCATCTTCGATTCCATGGCGGGCGTGACGCCAGTGGCCATAAAATAGTAGAGATTGTAGCCATCCAGATTACGTACCCCAGGTTGCGATTCAAACTTGTAGCCACCGAGGAAGGGTAGTTGCCAGGAACTGCCTTCGTAATAAAAGGCTTCCTGCTTACGCATCCGGTAGGCATTAGCGCGGGCAGTGGCATCGCCGACGATCGCCGCTTCAGCGAGGATTTTCTTCATCCGCGCATCCGGCGCCAAGGGCTTGCCTTTTTGAATACCAATGGAGGCGTAGTAGCCAAGCGTGACTGGATCGAGCGATTCGCTAGGTTCTTGTTGCACCACTTGGTTCAGATATTCCCAGAATTGGTAATCCGCCGGGGCGACCGTGCTGAAATCCTTGCCGGAGACATTGACAAAGTTCATCTGCGGCGGATTGGCTGCATCGGCCAAACGATAAACTCGCGTATGCTGTTTGACCAAATCCACACCCGGCTTGGGATCGCCATCGACCACGAAGCTGCGCCATGGCGCCCACAAGCTAAAAGTGGGCGACTTGACGACAATATAACCCTCTGGAATGTCACCGTTATAGCCAGGAGGCAAAATCAAATACTTGCCGCCTTCGCCCTTATCCGGTCCGGTCAAGCCAATATCAACCACCCAGCGAAACCACATGTCGTTGATGGCACCCAATACCTTCGGTGGCGTCTCCAGTACGATCGGGCCATCTTTCAGATCCAGCCACATCCAGCTGTAGGGAGTTTCGGTATTGGGAGTCAGGAATAGCGACTTTGAATCCATGCGATTTTCAAAAATCGGCACAGTGGTATTAGCCGGCCCCAACTTGAGAATTTCGTTGCGATTAGCAACCTGACTGACGGCGGGCAAAGCCAGCAGATAGGCCTGAACCGCCCGTTGAAAGTCCAGGTTGTCGTACAGTTTTTCGACGCTGGCATCATCCGGAAAACCGTCGAAAAATTTTAGGGTGCCCAAGCGGGTCTTGACCTGATCCGGCATCGCGATGCCTGCGGGAACTGCCGTGGTCATCTTGTACTGCGCTGGCTTGGCCGGTTTGGCAACTGCGGTTCCTGTTAACAAGCCGCATGTCACTGCGATCGCCGTGGCTAGTTTGGTTTTTTGCATCATCAGTTTAAGCTCCATAGCTATTCATTTGCTAAACAGTAGGCGCGCAAAGACGCACCTACTCCCAGCCGCTTATTTCACGTCGATCGTGACTTTCTCGATTTTGCCGGTAAAGCGAGTAGCTGCACCTTCGCCTATGCCGACCACAACCGGTGTAGCGTCGTCGATACCCACATCAGCGGTCTCATCGGCAGAGAAAATCATAGGTTGGGTTTTTTCGATCCGGCCTTCCGCGAGTTTCCGGCCATCAACCGATAAAATGCCAAAACCACCTTTGCCCAGCCCGCCACCGTCATAGGTAAAATCGAATACCAGCTTGGTTTTGCCTTTTGGCAACATTTCTTGGGAACTGACGGTGTAACTGTTCAATCCCAAAAAGTTATAGGTGTAGGCCGGTTTACCGTCCTTGACATACAAACTCCAGCCGCCAAAACGTCCGCCCTGAGCGATGATGACACCATTGCTGCCGTTTTCAGGAATATCCAGTTCCGCTGTAATGGTTTTGGACTTGTTCTTGATATTAAGGAACACGTTCTCACTCATTCCGGTCATACCTTGCGCCAACGTCAGTGAAGTGCGTCCGGCCATCAGGTCGGGGCGGCCTACCAACTCCGCATTGATGCGCTCAACAACTCGATCGTCGATCGGCAGCACGTGGTTCTTCTCGGCCTCTTTGATAAAAAGCGCTTGCAGATCTTTCAGCTTTTTCGGTTGTTGCTCCGCCAGATTGTTGACCAGACTGAAATCTGTACGGGTGTCATACAACTCCCAAATGTCATCTAACAGCGGCCGACGCGGCTTCATCTCCCATGGCGCCCTGTGGATGGTACGAGCATACCATCCGTCCTGGTACATGGCCCGGTTGCCGAACATTTCGAAGTACTGGGTGGTATGCCTATCTTTCGCTGTTGCATCATCGAAGCTGTAAGCCATACTGACACCATCCATCGGCCGCTGTTTAATGCCATTGACGACTTTAGGTTCAGGTAGGCCGGCAGCCTCAAGAATAGTCGGGGCAACATCTACGACATGATGAAACTGTGTCCGCAGCTCGCCCTTAGTTTTAAAGCCCGTGGGCCAGCGCACGGCCATACCGACTTTGGTGCCGCCATAATCTGAACCTATCTGCTTGGTCCACTGGTAAGGCGTGTCGTATGCCACGGCCCAACCTGCCGCCATGTGCGGATAGGTTTCCGGCCCCCCCCATTTATCCAGCACTTTGAGCATATCCGGTACTGTTTCCTGCACCCCGTTGAAGTAGGTCATTTCGCTAAACATGCCGTTGCGACCGCCCTCGGCACTGGTACCGTTGTCGCCATAAACGAAAAGAACGAGGGTGTTGTCGAGCTGGCCGATGTCTTCAATGGCCTTGATAACCCGGCCAACTTCATGGTCGGTCATATCGACAAAGGCGGCAAACACTTCCGCCTGCCGCGCATAGAGTCGCTTTTCATCGACCGACAGCGAATCCCATGCCGGAATCGCTTCGGGTTTAGGGGCTAACTTAGTATCCTTGGGCACAGTACCGTTGGCGATTTGCCGGGCCAGAATCTCTTCGCGTAGTTTGTCCCAGCCTTGATCGAACTTGCCTTGCCAACGCGCGATCCATTCCTTCGGCACATGATGTGGCGCATGCACAGCGCCCGGCGCGAAATAGGTAAAGAATGGCTTTTCGGGCGTCAAAGCTTTTTGATACTTGATCCAAGCAACCGCCTGATCTGTCATATCGGTCAGGAAGTGATAGTTCGGATCATTAGGTAATTCGACCGGATGAGTACCGTCATAGATGAACGGCGACCATTGGTTGGTCTCGCCGCCCAAAAAGCCATAAAACTTGTCAAATCCCTGGCGGGTCGGCCAACGGTCGAAAGGTCCGGCCACGCTGGCCTCCCAAGCCGCTGTTTCGTGCCACTTACCGAAGGCCGCGGTGGCATAACCATTAAGGCGCAACATCTCAGCGACGGGAGCGACGTTGTTGGGGATTTGGCCGGTGTTACCGGGGAAAGCGGTGCCCGTCTCGATAATTCCGCCCATGTTGTTAACGTGATGGTTACGTCCGCTTTTGAGCGCGGCGCGCGTCGGCGAACAAACGGCGGTAGTGTGGAAATTGTTGTAACGCACCCCCTCGTTGGCAATCCGTTCAAAGGTGGGCGTGGCGACGGGACCGCCAAAGGTACTGGTGCCCGCAAAGCCCAGATCATCAAGTAGCACCAACAATACGTTGGGCGCACCGTTCGGCGCCTTTACTTCGAAACGTGGCGGCGCTTTGGCGTTGCGAACATCTAACACCTTGCTGACGAGAGGTATGGGGTCAGCAATCGGCAGAATTGTACGATCAAGGCGACCGTTAGTAATGGATTGGGTGTTGCTTTTAGCGACAGCCATCGGCTCATAGACCAATGCCAGAGCTATTATGCTTGCGGTGATCAGTAAATGCTTTTTCATGCTTTCTGTCCTTTGCTTGGAAAATCTTTACAAGGTTGGCTAGATAAACTGGTTATTACCTTCAAAACGGTCTTAACGTAAACGGCACCGGGTCGGTTATCGCTTCGCCGGGTTTACGGTTGGCAATCTGCACAAACTGACCAAACCACTGTTCGATACTGCTTTAAGTTTGTATGAGTAATGCCATTAATTATGTAGGCAGGCCACCTCTTACCTGCTCGGCAAATTCAAGCCCATGAGTTTGACTAATAAACCGAAACTGGCAATTGGGCGGTTCGGTGGAAAGTTCCATCAAGGACGCTAATTGACTGAAATGTTTGGAAACAATCATTCGGCGTAGTCCTATTTCCGACTCCCAAATTTCGTCATAACAAAGGGTGCATGGCGAGCCTACAGTTTTATACAGTTCTACATTGACGCACCCAGGCTCTGAACGCACATTTTTGGCAAGCGCTTGCAATGCTTCAGTCATGGCGCGGACCTTTTTTAGCGGAACTTTAAGAGTCAGATGCAGTTCAATCATGCCCAATGAGTAACCATTAAATGTGCCAAAAATTGATTATCTTAAAATCAGAAATATTGCGCGACCGCTATGCCTTCGGCGGCCCCAGCGGTCCCCTGCACTAACGAGGACAAGCTCTACTTCTCTCGCTAACGACCTAATAAAAGGATCGCTAGCGCAGTGAAACGGTGTGTTGCCTACCTACGCATCCACATCAATGAGGCCATTTCCGAACATGGTGGTGCTGGAACCACCTCTGCCAAGGCCAACCCGAGGTTATCGAGGATAATCCGGCATATTCTGTTGGAACACTTGGCATGCCGAAGAAATAGTTGCCAAGAGATTAACTCTGTCAGTCGGAGTTGTTAATTAACCGAATAGCCCAGCGCTCCCAGACAGGATTTCATCGCCCGGTTATAGTTATCCAGACCGGGAGGCGGCGCCGATGCGGCTTGCGACTGTCTATCACGCTCCTGAAAGCCGCGCTTCAGACCGCCAGCGGTGGCGCCTATTGCCGCACCTTTACCCGCATCTCCGGCAATCGCACCAATCGCTGCGCCTGCTGCAGCACCACGAGCGCCACCGCGTAAGGTTTCTTTAGCTGAACTGCCAAAAGATGGCCCTGAACTTTGCGCAGGTGGATTAGTGGGGTCATAACCGGATTGCTGAACTGACCAACTATGGCACTGATACTGGTCTTGCTGTTGTTTCTGAGGGCTTTGACCGGCTGCCGGGTAAATCATTAGCGCGCCTTGAGCCCATGCTGTCATCGATCCCGTGCTCAGCAATAAAATGCCTGCCACCAAACTGTTACGGATTGTTCTGTGTTTGAAATTCATTTTTTTGCGCTCCTGTATTAAGTCAGTTAATTGAAACTAATTAAGCAAGATTATTACTCCGGCGGCATGGCGCCACAGTTCACCAAGCGGTAAGCCATGCGTCCCGCCCAAAAGTCAAAAGCTCGGGTAACGTCGTCCCATTTACTGGTCACACCAGTGACTGATTTCGCGCCGACGATACGATCGGCTGCCGCGGCGATACGCTCACCGGTTATCGCATCGGTTATGTCGGCTTCACCGCTGGCCTTGCCGACAAAAGTGCCGGTACCGGTCGCCACTTCTTTCAATTTCGACATCACCAACAACTGGGGCACGAACGACGATACGGTGTCCAGGGCTGCCCAAGAGCCTTCGGCTTCGGTAATCGCGGTTTTAATCCGCAAGGTGTCGGGCTGCGGTGTGTTTACGATTTGGTAATGTTTACCCATTTCACTAACCAGTGAACCGTGCAGATGATTAACCAGGGTTTGGCGATCGGCGGCCGGAAGTTCGGCTAAATCGCTGTTTTCCCGCACCCAAATAGTAACCGGTTCGATAATCACTTTGTCATAGCCCTTGCAGGATTGTTGATACTGCGGATTAATATATATTTTCAGTGCCTCGCCTTCTTTGCCTTCCTGCAACGCCGAATAATCGCCCAGAAAACCTGATTGCTCGACATCTCTTGCTTGTTTGATTGGCGTACAGGCCGACATGGACAGAGCGAATGCCAACCCGAAAATAGCCACTATGTTTTGATTGCTAATGCGCACCATCGTTGATTCTCCTGCTTATTAGAAAAATAGGGGGTAGAGCACTGTTACTTGCTAATTGACTTCATCACCCTCAAGGATTGATACGGGTGATCTTGGAACCCTGTAGACCCAGTCCGGCCATTAAGCCTCTTTGGCCAAATACGAAGGCATACACATCATCACGCAGTGTGGTAGTAGTGGCTTTCTTGGCCATGCCTTCATCCAGAATTACGATATTCGGGCCCACACCGACTTCAAAACCACTGCTACTATCCAGACTGGCCAGCGCGGCATCATTCATAAAAAACATCGCGTAACTGAACTTTTGCACCCCGGCTTGCAAACCATAAGATCCGGCGACGATATTGTAGTAACCGGTAGTTCGGCCTTTTTTACGCATGGCGCCCTTGCCGTATTCGGCACCGCCGATAAATCCGGCTTTAACGACATTTGGAAACACCAATATCCCTTTGGCTTTTGCCGCCAACGTTCTGGCTGCGGGCGTGGTTTCGTATAGTTCGCTCAGAGCAGCACTGACATCGCTATCGATTTGCGCGGCATTGGTCGTTGAGTCAGCCCGGGAATCACCGATGGATTGGCAGCCAGCCAGTATCGGTAAAAACATCAACAACAAACAAATGATTGGCCCGAAATAGCGGCCTTTTTGATTTTGATTTGATGGATGCGTTTTGAATTGTAAAGCTCTCATTAGTCATTCCTCTGTCGTGTGTTAAAAGTATTAATAGACCTTCGTTGCCCACCCAATACCGACAGGAAGAGCATAAGCCCAACAGATAAATCTAATATGCATGATGGCGAGAGATTGCCTTGCGGTGTTATTAATCGGCTTGGTTTTACCCGCCTTAACACAAAGCACAGTTAGGTCATGAATAAATATGGAGCAAAAGTAATGCCTAAATTAGAGACGGGGGGCTTTGTTCGAAAAACAGAGAGTAAACAGTAGGTTAAGTTAAATAGATCAACTCACTGCCTAATCCGAGACATAAAAGTTATCCGAAATATCGTGGATCCCCCGAAAATTGGCTTTAAGAAGAAGACGGCCTGCGAATACCAAGCTTAAGCATACGGCTTTCGAGCGTACTAGGATTAAGTCCAAGAATCGCAGCTGCACCGCCTTGGCCACGGACTCGCCAGCCGCTGGAATCCAATACTCGGAGAATATGCTCACGCTCAACCTCCTCAAGCGATAGCAATTTGGCATGTGTGGGCATCGCAGCCGTCAGTGCATCATTAGGCAGCATAATTTTAAGCACCGGCCCTCTGGCAAGAATCACGGCCCGCTCTATGACATTACGCAATTCACGAATATTACCCGGCCAATCATAGTTGCACAGCGCCTGCAAACTGGTTTTAGCTACAACATCAATCGATTTGTCCATGGCTCTGGCAAACTCTTCTATAAACGTTTCGACCAATTTGGGAATATCTTCCCGCCTGTCGCGCAGCGCTGGTACCTGGATGGGGAACACATTCAGGCGGTAATAAAGATCTTCACGAAATCGCCCCTCAACAACCTCTTGTGACAGGTTGCGGTTGGTCGCAGCAATGACCCGGACATCTACCTTGATCGATTTTGGACTCCCCAAACGCTCGATTTCTTTTTCTTGCAATGCCCGCAGTATCTTGGCTTGAGCATCCAGCGGCAACTCGCCTATCTCATCGAGAAACAACGTTGAGCCATGGGCTAATTCGAAGCGACCAATCTGCTTGGAAAGCGCGCCGGTGTAAGCGCCTTTTTCACGCCCAAACAGTTCGCTTTCGATCAATGCGGCAGGAATGGCAGCACAGTTTACGCGAATCATCGGAAGATCTTGGCGTGGACTGGCTTTATGAATAGCGGTTGCCAGCAGCTCTTTACCGGTGCCTGTTTCCCCCAGAATAAGCACCGAAGCCGGCGTAGGTGCGACTTGTTCTACTTGGCTGGTAATCAGCTGCATTGCCGGGCTGCCGTAGACGATTTTCACTAAATCCTGTTGCCCCGATATTTCGTGGCGCAGGTAAATATTTTCCTGCTGTAACTGGTCTTTAAGTTGATGTATTTCTTCCAGCGCAGTGTTCAGCTCTCTATTGGATTGCTCTAACGCTAATTGGGTCCTCCGGGACTCGGTGATATTTAGGCTGGCCCCCATCAATTGTTCGGGCTGGCCATCGGCGCCAGCTAGGCAACGACCGCTGGCGCAGATCCAGTGCTCGCTGGTATCAGGATGCACCACGCGATATTCATCACGCAGCTCAGTTGCGCCCTGCAATAGCTTTTGCAACGTTGCACTGACTCGTTGCCTATCTTCTGCATGCAAGCAATCCAGAAAGCGTTGTAAATTCAGTTTTTCGTGATCCATTACGCCATACAACTTTCGCGCTATTTCGGTCGCCCATATCGTATCCTGCGGAATATTCCACACCCAAAGACCAATGTTGCCGGCTTCTGCGGCTAAACGCATTTGCTCCTCTTTAGCTTGCAAGGTTTGTACGGCCATTTGCCGTTCCAAAACATTGGCAAACACATCGGCAATCAGTCCCAACCCCCGCACAATGGCATCACTCCATTGTCTGGGATGTGCTGACGCAAAACCAATACCACCGGTCAAATGTCCACCTACGATAAAAGGAAAGATCAAATCAGCTCTAATCCCATAACGAAGAAAGCCTTCTATATCTTTAGCGGCTTCAGCGGGCAATTCATCCACGTCATGCATGATAAAGGGCTGGCCGCCCAGGAGAACTCGGGTCACGTAAGGGATTTCAGACATCAGTGACTCAGCTTCCCACGGCTTTGTACCAGATTTAGCATAGGTATATTTCGAATAGAAATCATGCCTATCGGCTGTGATCATCCCCAAGCTAACTTGATCAATGTCCAAGTTTTCGGCAATCCGCTGTAGGCTCTTCTGGATTTCTTGGTCGACTTTATCGGGTGAAATACGAACGAAACTAGCAGATAGCTCTGCCAATAAAGACTGAAACTGCACATGTGCGGTCAATTCGATTAAGGTATTGTTGTTATTGCTCATCGAAATAGGTGTTGTGCATCAATTCGGCATAAATTGTGTTAGTAATGCAACATCATAAAACATGATTCATGTTTTATGCGCACGTTTTCCAAGAGCTGATTGATCAGCTGTGCAACCTACAATGCACTGAAAATGCCTATATGGATTTTTTGATGTTGTAGCATTTAATCGATAAAGCCAGAGCCATTATCGATAAACGAGCTTATTGGACAGTAACACACTCATAGCTAAGAGCGCGTGTGATGGGGTTTTTCGATTAAGGAAAGCAGCTATTGCGGTTTTTGATTTGCGGCTTTATTGAAGCATGCATTCATTTACTTGCCCCCATCGATTCTAATCATTGGGGGCGTGGTTAACTAAAAGCAGCTTAAAATTTCACTAGCAGCTTGGTTTATTACACTACCACCGGCTTCAGCATTGAGGTTTTTCCTACCATAACATCCACCGCTTTCAATAGCCGTTTAAACACGGATTGTTGGCAGTAAGGGATGTTGTGTTTTTTACACAATGCCTGCACTTGTGGCTGTAATTGTTGATATTGACTTAACGGCAAATCCGGCCACAAATGATGTTCGATTTGATAATTCAACCAGCCATAAAAAAAGTCGTTGAAATTAGAGCCGGTTGGATAGTTAACTGACCCCAAAATCTGCCGCAAATAAAACTCCCCCTTCCCTTTCGCTTTTTCATCAAACATCATCACATCATCCCCTGCATGATTCGGGATCATCACCAAAAAACTGTGCATGTTGGTGAAAATTTCCGCCAGTATGGAATTAATCAACACACTAACGGCGGCAAACGTGCCCAGCGGCAAAAACAACAACGGCAACAATACAAATCGATAGGCGATATAAGGCAAAATACTTTGTAGCCACAACGCCCGCCCTTGTTGAGTAAATAGGCTCCATGCACCGGTACGTGTCATTACCGGCACGGGTTTACCCTGTTGCCGGGCAGCATTTAGATGCATTTCTTTATGGGTACGCGGGGTGTAATAAATAATTTTCCAGATGCCCGAAAACAACGCCACAATCGCATAGCGTTGCCACATCGGCAGACTTGATTGTCTTAGCCATTCCATGTTGTGTTGGGCATTATTGGGATCGGCTTTTTCACCCAAGCTATAGTGATGCAGTAAGTCATGCTCGTGATGCCAGCCGGCGGGAGTCATCCAATCCGGCCAATCAAGAAAGCGTCGCCAACCCTGGGCGAATTTTTTGCTGGTGTAATGTTTACTTGGCTCTTCAAGTTTGTCATAGGCTTTATGAACGATAGGATGTCCTACTTGTGTCCATCGCGTAAAACTGCCCTGACTGATGAGGAGCGCAGAAATCGGATTAGGAAAAATCCAAGCTGTGCCATAACCGATGACCGAGCAAATCTTCCCCCATCGTTCCATTCTTTTTAAATGGCTAAGATCCGCATCCCCAATATTGGCTAAGGCTTGTTGGTGGAGTTTGGTGATGTCCTTGGCTAATTGTTCGCGATCGACCGACTGGTAACTATGTAAACTCAAAACGTGTTGCCTCTTAAAGATATGCAGGGGTGAGATGTTTAATAACTTCATGTTAGCCACAATTCAGTACATGCAATCACTGATGACATGGCATGTGTAGCCGTTTTGAGCATAAATTGATGATCGCCGTTCATTGCGAACAGTACACACGCGGAAAGATATTTTATCTTTGGAATTCATAATGCTGTATGACCGACCCAGCTAGGTACAAAGTCTAACAGACGATAAGAACCGCACAATTCAAGATCAAGAAGCTGAGATCTTTGGACAGGGGATGGATCAAAAATCAGACAAAAAAAAGGCTTGCATTGCTGCAAGCCTTTCATTCACTTGGCTCCCCCGGACGGGCTCGAACCGCCGACCTAGTGATTAACAGTCACCCGCTCTACCGACTGAGCTACAGGGGATTAAACTTTTTCTTCAATGGCGCGCCCGGAGAGATTCGAACTCCCGACCGATCGGTTCGTAGCCGATTACTCTATCCAGCTGAGCTACGGGCGCCTTACTGAGACGCATATTATTATTTTTCTTGATTTTCTTGTCAATAAAAAATTGCATCAGGTCACAACAAAAATAAAAAAATAGTTTACGAGATCTATTTAATTAATTGATTTATATAGTAAATATATATTTACTTTTCCCACTAATATAACCGTGCCAATTAATGATTTACACCGTTTCTAAGTATCTAGCTAAAAAATATTCAAAATTAATACGCCATGACCAAGCCCGTTGCATCATGATCCAATTCTTAATCTATTAAACCAAAACGAACTATTCGCCCAAAATCTGTGGCTTTCAGGCTGGCACCACCAACTAATGCACCGTCTACCCCAGCAATAGTCATAATGTCGGCAATATTGTCTGGTTTAACGTTGCCGCCGTAGAGTATTCTGATTGAGGCCGCGAATTGCTCTCCATGCAAATCCATAATCAAATTTCGGATAAAATCATGCACTTGACTGATCTGGGCGTGAGTTGCAGGGTTTGCCCCAACCCCAATAGCCCATAGCGGTTCATAGGCAATAACCACGTCATGAATAAGTCGTTGGGGCACACCTTCAAGTCCCATACGGATTTGTCTTTCCAGCAATTTGAAGGTTTCGTTGTTTTCCCGAGCTTCACGATTTTCACCGCAGCAAAATATAACTTGTAAGCCCTGCGCTAACGCGGCCAACACTTTACGGTTAATAGCTTCGTCACTTTCTCCGGCACGATCACGAAGCTCACCGCCAAGAAAGCTGGCCAATCCAGTCAAAACATCTTCATTTTCTTTGGCAAGTAAATGTTCAAGTGCCATGATTGCCTTGGGGTCAGCATCATCTTTTTGTTTGAGTCGACTCAATGATTGAGTTAAAAAATCATTCGACAACCGCCTAGCCACGCTAGAGCCGAAACCAAAATATTTACCCAAATTAGCGCGCCGGTCCGAATGGCCGATAATGACCCGGTCGACGCCAATAGCCGCGAGCATTTCTGCAGAAATTTCCCCAGTAAATGCGCCTTTGGATTCGAAAAAAACATCTTGGGCGAGCAGAAATACATTGCGACCAATATCGTATTCGGCTTTAAGAAAGTCCGGTTTAATGTATTCAGCCAGGGTAGACAGGCCTGTGAATGGTGGACCCAAACCTATATCCACATCTTTAACCCCCTTGCAAATGTCAAAAAGCCTTGCTGCCAGGGCCAGACCGGATCGGGGCGTCATATTCATTTTCCAGTTGCCGGCGAGATAAGGTCTAATTGCACCAGGCTCCCCCGGTTCTGCCTGGACTTTGCGCCATTGATTCGCTGTTCTTAGACGGTAATAGTTTCGATATACATTAGGGCTTGAGTTATTCATAACGATTCACTTTATCCTACGATACAAGCAGAAAAACTTTAGAGATATTAGCGTAATCAATTAAGTCATGACAAAGAACATTTCCCTATCGATCACTCGTAAAATTTCCAATTAATATTTTTCAACCTGACATCTATAGTGGAAAATATTGGTATTTCTACTTAATGGCTTTGTGTGGCTTATCGCGTTACACTTCAAATAGATAGTTTCTACTATCTTCGCTGAAAAGACGGCGATTCTGCTCAGAATGAATCCTTATCATAAGCAAAACGAGGTGCATCATGGCAATTAAAGAAGATTTTGAAAATTTATTAAATAAGCTGAACACGGAACGTGAAGAAATTAATTTAAAACTGCATCTTGCTTCGTTAGAAGCTCGCGATGAATTTGAGCAAGCCGAAAAGCAGTGGCAGCAAGTAAAAAATAAAGCTGCAGAAATCGCCGACGAATCAAAAGAAACATCTGAAGAATTTATCGCCAAAGCTAAAATTGTCGGTGAAGAACTTAAAGAAACTTACCAACGTATTACCACACGTCTTACAGAATAAGACGCTTAATTTGCTTGCTGCCGAGCAATTCAATCTAAAGTCGACAGCCAAACTGATAAAATTAATACTCCTGCGTAAGCAGGAGTATTTTTTCCAAAATGTACTCATTTATACGCATCACAACCCTGCCGCTATCTCTGCTTAGTTTTTTATTTTGTAACAATGTCCAAATTAAACTCCCAACAACAAGCAGCCGTTAAAATTATCGACCATCCGTTATTAGTTTTAGCGGGCGCGGGCAGCGGCAAAACGCGAGTGATTACTGAAAAAATCGCCTACTTGGTTAAACAAGGCATCCCGGCCCGGCACATTGCGGCAGTAACGTTTACCAACAAAGCCGCGCGGGAAATGAAGTCGCGGGTGTCTAAGCTGCTGGACGACCAACAAAGTCGTGGGCTACGAGTGTCTACTTTCCACTCTTTGGGGCTGGACATACTGCGAGCGGAATATCTTACCTTGTCTTACAAGGCCGGAATCACGCTGTTTGATGAGCAAGACAAACAAACCCTGCTGCGTAACTTAATCAGCCATAGCACTAAAGAGTGCGATATAGATCAGCTCGACCGGTACTCCTGGCAAATAGGGCAATGGAAAAACGCCTTTATTACCCCGGAACAATCGCTATTAATTGCCTCGCCTGAAGAATACCCGGCTGCCCACCTTTACGTAGACTTTACTCGCAGCTTAAAAGCCTACAACGCCGTCGACTTCGATGATTTAATCCTGCTGCCGGTATTGTTGTTGCAAGATCATCCAAAAATCCTGGAAAAATGGCAGAACAAAATCCGCTATTTGCTGGTCGATGAATACCAAGATACCAATGTCACCCAATATCAGCTGGTTAAATTAATCGCAGGTAATCTAGGCCGCTTTACCGTGGTGGGCGATGATGACCAGTCCATATATGCTTGGCGCGGTGCCTCGCCTAAAAACCTGGAACAGCTACAAAAAGACTACACCCGCCTGCAAGTGATCAAGCTTGAACAAAATTACCGCTCCACCGGGCGCATCTTAAAAGTCGCAAACCAGCTGATTGCCAACAACCCGCATGCCTTTGAAAAAAAGCTCTGGAGTGAACTCGGTTACGGCGATGCCTTGCGGGTGTTAAGCCATAAAGACGAGCTGATCGAAGCCCAGCAAATCGTTTCGGAACTGATTCATCACAAATTCAAAACCGGCAATGACTACAAAGATTACGCGATTTTGTATCGCGGCAATCATCAGTCCCGGCTGTTCGAGCGCGGTTTACGCGAAAACAACATCCCCTACTTCATCAGTGGTAGCACCTCGTTTTTCGCTTATTCAGAAATCAAGGATATGCTCGCCTACCTACGTATGTTTGTTAATCAAAACGACGATGCCGCGTTTTTGCGCATCATCAACACCCCAAAACGCGAAATCGGTCCGACCACACTGGAAAAACTCGGCGCTTACGCCAATGAACGGCACATCAGCTTGTTCGCAGCCAGTACCGAATTGGGCTTGGCGCAAAAGCTGTCGGAAAAATCCGTACAACGGCTGCAAAAGTTTAGCGATTGGGTGCTGGATACTGCAGACCGCATCGAACGCGGCGATACTTTTGCCGTGATTGAACAATGCATCAGCCAGATCGGCTACGAACAATGGCTGCGCGAAAACAGCAAAACCAAAGAATCCGCCGAACGCAAAATGAAAAACGTCTACGAGCTGATCGACTGGCTTAAACGCATTGCCGACAAACAAAGCTCCGGCACCAACAGCCTGAGTGAAATCGTCGCCAAAATCATGCTGATGGACATCATGGAACGTAACCAGGAACAAGAAGCCAGCGACCAGGTCAGCCTGATGACCTTGCACGCCGCCAAAGGCCTGGAATTTCCGCATGTGTTTTTAATCGGTATGGAAGAAAACATCCTGCCCCACCAAAACAGCATCGACACCGACAACATCGAAGAAGAACGCCGTCTGGCCTACGTCGGCATCACCCGCGCCCAGCAGACCTTAACCTTCAGCTACTGTACGCACCGCAAACGCTACGGCGAAGTCGTTGAATGCGAACCGAGCCGGTTTCTTAACGAACTACCCGAAGACGACCTGGAATGGGTCAACAAAAAGCAACTGGCACCTGAAGTTATTAAAGAACGCGGCAAAGCCAGTCTCGCCAACCTAAAAACAATGCTCTCGTAATTACCTAACCGATAGGTTAGAATGCACGCCCCAACGCGCCCGTAAGCTCAGCTGGATAGAGCACAGCCCTCGGAGGCAACAGTCATCCGAATTTAAGGCTGGAGGAGGGTCAAGGTCAAAAATTTTACCGCATTTGAAAATGCGCCCTTAGCTCAGCTGGATAGAGCGCGGCCCTCCGGAGGCCGAGGTCAGAAGTTCGAATCTTCTAGGGCGCGCCATTTGACATAAACCCTCAAACTGCATTTTTGGCTCTGTGCCCTGGATGTGCCCTACCTGTGCCACGGACTTAAAATCACTTAGCGTCCAACGATGTAAACTGACATTGACCCTCATTTGATTTTTAGGGAAAGAACGCATTTAATTTTGGTTGAATTTCGCACCCAATAAAACATCCCCAAAGCAATCAGTGCTTAAATTTAGATAATGATCTTCTCAGGTAGACCCGGTCAGCACACGCATATCGAATATACTGCCGCTTGGAAAAAAACACCTTCGCTTCTTGCGCAACTAGTTTTAAGGTTCAAGCAATGAGGATTGATATGGCGAGTGAAGCGTTACTACTGTGGGGCGTGGTCTTTAGTTCAATTGGCCTGGGCTTTTTTATCTATGGGAAAAAACAACACCGGACAATACCGTTCTTTTCAGGCTTGGCTTTAATGGTCTTCCCTTACTTTGTTGAGTCTGTTCCGATGCTGATTGGAGGGAGCGTTGTACTGATAGCGATACCTAGTTGTAAGGCTCAGGCTGCTATTAATCATCTAAAAATCTAGCCTACTATTTTTCCGCATTCTGCGAATGCTTAATTAAACAACAGATAACGCCCGGAATACCGTGCTTTATCTGTACTAGAAACAGGATTGCTACCTCTTGTAAATTATCGGAATGGCATTATTAGCATTAACATCTTCAAATGGAATTTTTATGCCGCTATCTAAAACCTTAACCCTGTCATTAAAACGTCACAATTCCCTTCAAGCCACCTGCCCTACTGGAGCTAAGTTAGATTGATCAAAAACTGGCCAACTTTTTTCAGGACAATTCCAGACATCCGGAAACTGTTACTGAAGCAGTCGATCGGCTAATGTTGGTTCTGGGTGGTAAGCAGAAAATCCATTGCCTCTACGCAAGAAGAAGACTTGATCAACTTGTACTTTAGCCGCGGCATGACCAATAAAAATGCGTTTGGTTTGCATGAGTCAGGCAGCAAGTTACTGGCTGACTGTGAGGTTATTCATCCAGACGCTGCTTCTGGTGTAATTGTTAAAGCTCTATGGGATAAGTTAGGTTCTGTATGAGTGATATTCCCTCCGACACCCAAGCGAGCGTTATTTGTCACTGCAGCGGGACTACTAGAAAGAAAGTCATCGCGCTTATTGATATTGGTGTCGTCACTCTTGACGACATCTCCAGAAAAACGGACGCTTGTTCAGGCTGTGGTTCCTGTGAGTGTTCGGTAATGGAATTGTTGGCTGAATATAATTTTTAAGGATACGTTGATGGGGATGCAAGACCGCGATTATTACCGTGAGCGACATAAAGTGACGCCTCAATCGCCTGGTTCAACGGCTAGAGAAAATCTAGCAAAAATAGCACAGGGATTGCCTACCTCTTATATCCACTCATTACGCTTGCCGGTACGAACACGTGCTCAATCAGCAACTCAAAGACCACGATAAAATCTATTCCCTGCATGAACCCGAGGTGTATTGCATCGGCAATACCCAAAGGGCATAAAGGGCATAAAGGGCAAAGAGCATAAACCCTACGAATACGGCAACAAAGTCTCCATTGCCGCCACCGCCAAATCCAACATCATCGTTGGCGTGGTCAGCCATCCACACAACCTGCATGACAGCAAGACCCTACCGGAAGTACTCGCGCACTGCCAACACAGCCGTGGCAAAGCCGTGAAAGTTAGCGTCTGCGACCGCGGTTACCGTGGCCCTAAGACCGTAGGTGAGACGCACATCATCTTGCCCGCGCCGCCGCTTAAACGCGACAATCGCTACCAACAGGACAAAAAGCGCAAACGCTGTCAGCGCCGGGCGGCTATTGAGCCCATCATTGGTCATCTAAAATCAGACTTTCGGTTAGTCAGAAACTTTTTAAAAGGCGTGACCGGTGATGTTATCAATGTCTTAATGGCGGCGGTGGCCTGGAACTTCAGCCTCTGGATGAGGCTATTTTTTGCGCTGATGTTGGGGCTCAAGACCCAAACTCGCCTCAATCTACTCAAAAAGGCCAAGCTACCGCTATTCATCAAGCCCCAGTCTAATGGTGTTTTCCGTCTAAAAAGGCCATAGCTTGAATCGGAAAAGCTATTTTAGAGGCACTTTTTCAGGGGCAACTATTTATCGTTCTGTTCCGAACTAGAACAGGCCGGACATGGCACCAAGCGAGACCACATCGCAGCCTCTCTCAGAACGATATTTAGGGATCAGGAAAGACCACCTGGCCTTATTGTCTTCGTGCGTTGCTACGAAAGGCTTCGAGAATTTATGCGCCCGCGCTTGCGTGGATCTGTTTGCGGTAGCCATCGAGATCGGCAATCTTCCGTTTGGCCGCTGCCTCACGCTCAGCTACGATCTTCGTCAGAAGGTTCGACGCCGTCTGTAAATAGGCATTGAGTTCAACACCTTTGATATAGGTTCCGCTCAGATTGTTCAGCTTCGACCAACCATCGGCAAAGTTCTGGGTGAACTTGTCTGAGACAATCGTTACAGCATTCCACTCGCCTGCCTGCGTGATAAAGAACTCGTCAGTCGATTCGATGAGCCGCGCAAGGCGATTCTTGCGAAGAGTCTCCATCCCGGCTACGTTCTCGATATTCTTCACTTGCTGCGTCGCTTCTTCCGCGACTTGCCCCATAAAGTCGGCGAAGGATTGGAAGAAGAACGCGATTTCCTCGACGATTTCTTTCGTCCGCTTCAGCGCGGTCAGGCTCAGGTTGAGCGACTTGATTGCTAGTTCAATTGTTTCCTCTTCGGTGCGTTGGCCCTTCAATAGCGCATTGATCTTAACCAGTTCAGCATTTTGCCCGCGCTTTTCCTTCTCGTAGGCTTCAACCTTGTCGAGCATCTTCATCTGCATCTCGCGGAGGCTGGTCGCCTGCTGTTGTTGCTCATCGGTCAACTTGCTGAGCTTCTTGTCCAGAGCGGCAAGCGAGGCTTGAAGATCAGCGAGAGCGCACCCACTTGTCGAACATTTTTCCTCTTCAGCTTTCAATTCGGCCTTTGTCGCCTCGATCCGCTTATCAAGCTCCGTCACTTCGACAGAACTACTGGACACAGAATCCTTCTTCTCCGCATCCTTGGCGTCGAGTAACTTGGTTTTCTCCACCTCAAGACTCTTGATCTTCGCCTTCAACCCCTTCTTCTTCGTCTCAGAGAGATTCATCTCAGCCTGTTTTATGGAAATCTTCTTTTTGGTCTGAATCACCTCAGTCGTGTTGTCGCCGTCTTTCGTGCCATCATCCTTATCGCCGACCGCTTGCTTAACCGTGTTGAGCGTTGACGCTGCAATAATAGACGTACCGCCAGTAGCTGACGCACCAACTGCCATGGCAATTGCCGGCAAGGCTGCCGAAACCATCTGTGCCCCGACCTGCACAATCGACATGATAAACGCCCGCTCTTCGGCGGTTTCGGCTCTGGATTCGAAGTCACGCGCCTTTTTCTCGAATTTGATGACCTCTTCTTGCAAATCCTTCACGAGCGACTCGAGTCGTTCGCGCTCAGCGCTCGCTTCGTTGATCTCCTTTTCAATTGCTGCCTGGTCTTTCAGGCGTTTACTCAAGGTCTTTTCGCTGTTTGAGGTCGCGTCGACGGTATCCTTGATGATCACGTCATAGGTCGCGGCGATTGCCAGAAGTGCGTCCTGCACTCCTGACGCCTTCTCTTTGATCTCCTTGGCCAGTGAGAGAAAATCCTTACTGATAAAATCTTTAATCTCCTCAGGGTCATTACCCTCCTTGGCGTCGAGCCAGTCGGGGAAGATGTCGCTTAGCGCGCCGAGGATGTTATTGGCGACACGTATCGCCCCTTCCATTATGCGCTCACTGTCCTGCTGCGACTTGATCAGCTTGTCCATGATCGCACTGATTTTTACGCGTACATCGCCCTCTTCCTGTGGTGTGGTGTTATAGGCGATATAAAGCAGGTCGATGGCATTGTCGGTATCCTTCTTCGCGCGATTAACATCATAGGTCCCTTCAATCTTCTGGACAAAGCTATAAACAATTGCCGCGTCGATCTTTGGCAGTTTGTAGACGCCGTCGGAGCGGATCTTGTCAACTTCAGATTGGATATCTCGGTTGATTTTTACTTCGCGACTTTCAAATATAACTGTATCGGACATGATGTCTCTCCTTTGTTTCTTCGTTGAGAAAATCTTAGCGTTGTTTGTCATTCATCGTGGTGAACAGTTCTGCCTCCATCCTTCAGGCAGGACCGAATTGGCGGGGTCGATGACGCGGGCGACAGCCGCATCGACATCGTCCGAGATACGGATGATTTTTCGCGCCGTGCGGGCGCGGGCATCTGCTGTATCGACAGACTTTGCCTCCTTGAGCGCGTTGGCGAAGTCATCAAGCAGTTTGCGGTAACTCTGGTCCTCGGTGCGCAAATCAGAGAGCGTGGTTTTCAGTTTCTGAATATCATCCTCTGTCTGGTCAATTGACGTCTTCACCTCGACCAACTGCGATTGAGCAAGCGAAAGCTCATTCTGGCTTTGCTCAAGCCAGAGTCCCACACTATTCAGTCCAGCCTCCGCGATTTGAAGCCCCCGCTGCGACGAGGCAATTTTGCCCTCAACTGACTCAATTGCCCCCACAGTATGCAAGAGCCAATTAGATAACTGACACATTCCAGGCAAGGTGTACCATTTGCTCCTGCAGTCGCGAAGGTCCGCGTCCTGAGCCTGCTGTTGGGCTTGTAAATTGACAAGTTCCCATTGGAGTCTTGCGGAATTTGCCAGCTCTGACTCATAGCTGGCACTGAAACCCTTCTGCTTTTCCTGCTGCTTCGCAATTTCACTGTCAAGATCCAGTTTGTGGCGGAGTAGGTCTCCGAGCGCTTTTTCGAGAGCGATGCGTCGCGACGCCAACTCGGCATCGCGAGCTTCGATGCACTCCACACGATGTGCGACCTCCACCTCGATATTTCGAGCGTGCGAAAGTTTCGCCGAGTATTCTGAGATCGTTGCTTGACTCAAAACCTCGTCCTGAGCTACCGCTTCTGCCGTCAAAAGGAGCGGCCCTACAAAAAGCAGGACGGTGAGTGTCAGAATGGAAAGAAACGACCTGTAGCAAGTCATAGCATTTGCCCTTAATTTTGCACCGCTAGCCACGCCGACCTCATCGGTGATCATGCCTCTGAAAAAAACCAACTCACCAAAAAACACCGTTTGACTGAAATCGGCAGGCTTCCGGTGGAATGTTAGTTTTGCGCGTAAGCGAAATACATTGCAATCCACAATGCCGCCGCTAACAACAGGTCTGACAGGTAAATACTGTTCATGATAGGCTCCGGTTGTGATTGATGGCGGTGGGTCTGGATCGGATATGGCGTAAACCGTTGATTGCGCTTACGGATAAAAAAAGCCGGATTACCGATAATGACGTTATCGAATTAATATTCGACGACCCGGTTTTCCTGAATCTATTTATTCGGAATCCATGACCTTCCGCACTTACCTTGCGATAAGTTTGGCTAATTCACTCTATTGTATATATTGATACGTTTCTACTGAGTGTTTCGATCAAGATTTGGAGGTTTTTTGAGCATTAACTGTCTACTTTCTGTCGTTTGTCTGCCGATTGGAAATTTGGATTCAATGGTGTCTAAGGGTTGGGCAGCGACCTTGGCTTCATCAAATCCATACAAAATTGAATGACAGCTATCGGGATTGGTTTTTTGAAATTGGCGAATAATCAGTTTCGGCCAATTGCAGACATTGAAAATTTTAAATTGAACAATAAAAAAGCAGTTATTCAATCTTGCTTAATTCAAGCAATAGTTAAACCACGCAGAATTATTTATAAGTCGAAACACCAATGGATTAATAAATAATTCATTTTGCTTGTCTGAAATTAGAAGCTCACAGATTTTGCTGCAAATTAGCTCCACTTAGAAATTTGGCATTGCTTAAGCAACTGTTTTTAGCATGCCTTGCTCGACAATAAAATCAGCAACGGCATCCACGCCACTCCCTGCTTTAATGTTCGTAAACACGAACGGCCGTTCGCCGCGCATCTTTTTGGAATCTCTATCCATAACTTCCAGCGAGGCGCCGACATAAGGCGCTAAATCGATTTTATTGATCACCAGTAAATCAGATCGGGTAATACCGGGGCCGCCTTTACGGGGAATCTTGTCACCGGCTGATACATCGATGACATAAATAGTCAGATCCGCCAGTTCCGGGCTGAAAGTGGCGCTTAAATTATCGCCGCCGCTTTCTACCATGATGAAATCCAGCTCGGGCCAGCGTTCGCAAAGCTCATCGACGGCCGCCAGATTCATCGAGGCGTCCTCGCGGATGGCAGTATGTGGGCAACCGCCGGTTTCAACGCCCATTATTCGCTGTTCCGGTAATGCCTGACTGCGGATAAGAAACTCCTGATCCTCGCGGGTATAAATATCGTTGGTGACTACGGCGATTTCAAAATCGTCGCGCATCAGTTTGCATAAGGCATCGACCAGCGCAGTTTTGCCGGAACCCACCGGGCCGCCTATGCCTACTCTTAATACTTGTTTGTCATTCATTTTATGTCTCTCGGTCACACGTTGGGATTGAGGGCAAAAGCTTCGATTCAGCGTAACTAAATTGAGGCCGTAATGGTTAATAATTTCAAGAACGGAATAATCGCGAATATTGCATTTCATGGCGGCTGCTGGCCAACGCCAGCCCAAACACGCTGCCGCCAATTTCATCATCGCTGATGGTAATTGCTTGCTGCACCAACTCAGGAAGCTGAGCGGCTAATTGCATCAGTAATTTTTGACCAGCCACTTGGCCTAACGGCACCAACTTTACCGCGCATAGCACCTGGTTTTCCAGCCAGCCCCACAGATAACCGGCAATCGCATCGGTTTTGGTGATTTGCCAACGCACCGCCGCCAAACTGAACAATGTCGCCAGCGTCGCATCCGGCCGCCGCAGCCAGGCTTGCGCCTCGGTTATTTCCAGCTTGTCCAGCAATCGTGCCAAAGCTTGGCCGGTTTGGCGATCTTCACTGCGCAGCTCCGCAGTTTCCCGGCAAGCAATCAGCGTCTGGCTCCAATGGTCGACGGCATGATGATCGTTATGCTGCCAGGCATCGTATAACCGTGCCAAAACAGGCGCATCGACGCGGGCCAAACCCTCTGAAAGCAGGCCGTTTAGCCAGTTTTCGGCATCGTCGGCAGTGACTATCCAGCCGTCGTTCACTGCGCTTTCCATGCCCTGCGAATAGCTGTACATGCCAATCGGCAAGCCGGGGCTCACCAATTGCAGCAGCCTCAGCAGCGAAAGATCAGTGCCCATGGCCATGATACGCACCGGATTCCGGTTCGAACGGTAGCGTGTGATGTTCGACGGTCAAACCCAATCCGACCAACATTTGATCAAGCACATGATCGGCGAGGTAACGCAATTCGTCGGGCAGAATTTGCAAAGCGATATGGCGATTGCCGAGGTGGTAGCAAGCTCTGGCAAACAATAATGGCTCTGCGCATTTAACGACCGACAGTTCTTCCGGCGCGGCATTGATTCGCACTTTAAAGCCTTGGCTGTTGGTCAACATCGCGCCGTGGCGCAGGGTTTGTCCCCGAGGCAAGAATACGCCGACGTGTCTTCCGCCCTGGGTGATCGCTGGTTGTCTTGATTTTTGGCGCTCGTTGTAAGGGAGGGTCAAGGTATCGTCGGGGGGTTCTTGGGTGTTGGTTGTTTCAGTGAGTTTTAGCATCTTCAATTTTGTAGTTGCTGGTTTGAATTTAAGGTGTCGCTAACGCGACGGGTTATTTAAATCGGGTTCTCGCACCCGAAGGCGAGGTACTTTCTTTTGCTTCGCCAAAAGAAAGTACCCAAAGAAAAGGCGACCCGGATTCCGCCAATTTCCTGTGCTTCTCGCTTTTGACGAGGGTTTTCAGAAGGGGCTTCCCAGCCCCTCCGAAAACGAGCGGCATCCCTGCCGCTCCCCTAACGGGCTATTCTCGCCAAAAGCTCCGATGCTCGGGGCGGAATGACGGGAAGAAACCATCCCAAAATTCGGCGGTAAATCGCAAAAAATTTATGGTGCAGTCCGAAATAAATTATTAAATAATCTCGCTAATAAAATCATCGGTACCAAACCGGTTTCCGCCATATTTAACTTGGTATGTAAAATCAAATCCTTCTGCAAATTGCACGGCTTCGCTTTCTGTTTTGAAAAATCCAGCTAAATGCCAAGGATTATTTCTTAAAACTCCCCATCCTCGTCGCATCATAGGATTTAATCCGTCGAGTGTAGGAACTAAGGTCTTGAAATAGTGTAAAAATTCAAAACTAGTTGCCTTGCCAACGCCCGGAAATCCATCATCACTAAGCAAAGATTTACTGACAACCCCAATAACTTCACCAGATGAATTGAATACTGGGCCACCACTCATTCCAGATGGCCAATTGCATTCAACTTCAATTACGGGGTTGGGCTGGTATTGGCTAGTACCATAAGGATGAAACTTTGTAATTCTTCCGTAGCCACCATACATTCCTTCACTTAATGTAGCTCGCTGACTATCTTCATCTAATTGTTGACACTCCAGTTGAGGAAAACCAATTGCTAAAACTATTTCTCCAATTGATGGATACCAACCAGTGGCTTTAACTGGAATTGAATGGGGGGCCAGAGGGCCTACTTGAGATGTTGCCGTAATAACTGCTAAGTCAGCCAACATTTCCCTGGAACTTTCACCCCTTAGCTTTGCAATTGGATCATCCTTTTCCCACATGGCTGAAACAATCTCTGTTGCTAACACTGTAGTGGTCTAATAAAAACGGACACATTGATAGGTTGGTAAAATTCATCAATCTATTTAAAAGGAACCCGATCATGAGTCAACCCCGTCGCCAATTTGATAGCGTCTTTAAATTACAAGTCGTGCA
>Ga0208752_100009_pt1 | contig 144577 bp, 127 predicted proteins | sample LakWasMet27_LOW6_2_FD_183871 | JGI IMG/M metagenome (GOLD analysis project Ga0208752, IMG submission 183871) | Freshwater sediment methanotrophic microbial communities from Lake Washington under simulated oxygen tension - Sediment Metagenome... | ecosystem: Environmental > Aquatic > Freshwater... | reverse complement strand
GTTCCACTGCTGGCGGTGAAGCAGCCGTTATTGAAGGTGAAGTGCAACCGATTGATGCTGATGAAACAGCGCAATTATTGCTGGAAGCTAAAAGCATTATGATCATCCCCGGTTACGGCATGGCTGTTGCCCAGGCGCAGCATACCGTCAACGAAATCACCAAGCTATTAAAAGATAAAGGTAAAAAAGTAGGCTTTGGCATCCACCCGGTGGCTGGTCGTATGCCCGGTCACATGAACGTGTTACTGGCCGAAGCCAAAGTGCCTTACGACATTGTTTATGAAATGGATGAAATCAACGAAGACTGGGCGCATGTCGATGTTTCTATCGTTATCGGCGCTAACGACATCGTCAATCCATCTGCGCTGGACGATCCGAACAGTCCGATTGCCGGCATGCCGGTGCTGGAATGCTGGAAAGGCGGTACTACCATCGTGCTTAAACGCAGTATGGCCTCAGGTTATGCAGGCGTCGGCAATCCGTTATTCGTCCTGGAAAACACTCGCATGTTATTTGGTGACGCCAATGCCACCATGCAGGCGGTGTTGAAGGCGTTGAAGGGGTAATCAAAGATTTGGTTGTTTCCGTTCATGGTGAAATTGTGAGTATGTCGAACCATGAGCGGAATCAATTTTCATAGTTTTCTAATAATTTCCCATCTCTGCAACTTCTGCTGAAAAGACATCCCCGCATGGGCTGGACTGGTCGACGGCAAACGCTGCAACACCAAATCCTCGGTGTCAATATCTGGCAACACATACCTACGAAATGCCTGTTCAGCGGTTGCTCCGTTAAAAAACACCTGCCTGATATGCGGATGTCCCGCAAAAAACGCTGCGAAATCATTAACAATAATTGAAGATTTATCGATGTCGGCATCGAGACTACTCGATCGATAGCAGGATTTCAGCACATCCCACAGTGCAATCCCGGCGGATGTCAAAACACGCGTACGCTCAACATAATCCAACACAGGCTCCGCCCCCACCAGCTCCCCAAGTATCGGCCAAAACTGATTTCGTGGATGCGCATAATACTGCCCTGCTTGTAACGATGCCTTGCCAGGCATACTACCCAAAATCAGGATGCGAGCATTATCGTCGGCAATCGCAGGAAAACTATAAATGGTTGTCATAACAAAAAAGCTTACCGCCTCTCTTTCAAGTTCCGCATGGACACATCAAATTTATAAGCAAATCCGGCTTTACCCGACTTCTCGCCCTTCACGTCTATCTATTCAACAGCAAAGGCTCTCGCCTCACTGAGCCTTGAGTAACAACCTCACCCTTAATCAATTTACCATCGTCCGAAATATCGGCTTCGCCACTGTAGTGAGGACCATGCTGATCGAACACCAAATCCAAATGGAAGCTCAAATGTTTGCGCTCGATGCTTCCTTTACCCCGCTTCCAGACCTGTTTGGACTGGTAATGTACTTCGTCGATAGAAATATCCGTGCCCTGCTGAGTCACCAACCAGGTACTACCGTTAGGCAACGTCCAGTGCCCGGATACATCCGCCGGGCGTTCCAGGGTAAACCATATCCCGCCAGCTAACCCACTCAATAACAGCACAACAGTCAAGACGCTCAGCCAATGTTTGATTAGAGACGGCTTTCGGATAAGAGCTTCAACAGCTTTCACCAAGCGGTCGCAATCATAATCCCAACGGGAATCGGACAGCTCCAGCGCCTGCCGCCTAGCCAGCGTCTTGAGATCGGCCGGTAACTCCTCTTCGGACGGCATCCGCGCGCCCTCCACTAACACCGGCAACACCTTTAAACCTCGCCTCAATGCAATAGCGATTTCCAGACGGACAAAATCCGCCGGATCGGACAGCCGCCGCTGGCCCTGCTTATCACACTCGGTTAGCCAAGTATTGCCGATCAACACTAGCAGCACCTGACTCTTCCCGATTGCAGTCTCAATGGCAGCACGAAAATCACTACCCGGCGCGATGGTCTCTATATCCTGAAATACCTGATCCTCACCAAATTGCTTGCGCAATACAGTAGAGAGTCGCCCGGCATAACCGGCGGTATCGGCACGGCGGTAACTGAGAAATAGCTCGGGCATAGATTACTCCTTCAACTGGCCGGTAGCAGGGCGTTCCGCTATGGATGAACGCCGTTCAAAAACAGCATCGAAGTATATCAGCGCAGGTTAACACCCTCTATCGCTTTAACTATTTGCCAATCAGTTGCTCATGGTCAAACCAAATTGCTTGAATGGTAATCTTGTTCGTGACCGGCTATGCTTTTCCTAACATAATCAACCTAACGATTACCCCAGCCCAGGAGTTATATAGTGGACGATTTTTTCGGTTTTATCGCCTTCGTCGTAATAGTTGTCCCCGTCGTATTAATCATAATGTTGGCAATGCTGATGACACGGCAAAACCGCTACCGGGACGAAATCAGCCAATCACTAAGCCAGATAGAAAAAGCCCTGCGCGAAGATCGCAAACTGCTGAAGGAATTGTCGAAACGCCTCATTGAACCGGTGGCGAAAACGCCGCAGCCAGCGGTATTTGAGCCGCAAACGTCGGCAACAGCACAGGTGTTGTTCGAAATCCCGGCCACCGAAGCCATCATTGAACCCAGTCCGCCGCAAGCGGAAATCACTGAAATCGTTGCCGAACCAATTTCAACCGCCACCTCAAACGACGACTGGAATCAAAGCACCTGGCAAGCCGCCGAACCCAGCCGTTTCGAGCTGGCCGCCAAGCAAATCCTGCAAGAAATCTGGAATTGGATCATTGTCGGCGAAGGCCATCGCCCGGAAGGCATGGCGATGGAATATGCGGTCGCCAGCAATTGGCTGTTGCGTGTCGGCGTGTTGATTTTGGTCACCGGCATCGGCTTTTTCCTGAAATACTCAATCGACAACGGCCTGCTCGGCGAACAAGCACGGGTGGCACTGTCGGTGCTGGCAGGCGTCGGTATGATCATCGGCGGCGTGCGCTTAGTGGACGGCAAGTATCATCTGTTTAGCCAAGGCTTACTGGGCGGCGGTATTGCTGTGTTGTATTTCAGCGTGTTTGCCGCGCACAGTTTTTACCATTTGCTGGACGTCTATCCGACCTTCGCGCTGATGATTTTGGTGACCGCTTGCGCCGCGACTTTGGCAATACGGCTGGATTCGATGCTGGTGGCGATCTTCGCAATCATCGGCGGTTATTGCACGCCGATTCTGCTGTCCACGGGCCAAGTTAATTTCCCCGGCTTGTTCAGCTACATGTTGCTGCTCGGTGTCGGCATACTGGCTATCAACTGGTATAAACAGTGGCACTTGCTGAATTTCTTGAGCTTTTTCTTCAATTACCTGCTGTTTTTCGCCGCGATGCAAAACTACGAAGTCAGCTATTTCTGGCAGGTGCTGCCGTATTTAACCGGCTTTTTCGTATTGTATTCGACCACGGTATTCCTGTTTTGCCTGGTCAACCAGACTAAATCGACGCTGTTAGATTTACTGGCATTAATCATCAACGCCGCGATTTTCTTCGGCACCGCCTACCATCTCGTTGAAACCGCTTACGGGCAAATCTGGGTAGCATTGGTAACCGTGGCACTGGCAGCGTTTTATGTCGGCCATGTTTATTACTGTCTGGCTCGACGGGTGGCTGATCGAGAATTACTGATCAGTTTTATAGGCCTAGCCTCATTTTTCGTCACCATCACTTTACCGCTGCTCTTGTCCAACCAGTGGATTACCGTCAGCTGGTCGTTGCAGGCCTTGGTGATGCTGTGGATGGCCGGCAAATTGCGCAGCGCATTTTTGCAGCAGATCGCCTATCTGCTGTACCTGATCGTATTGGTGCGCTTTTGTTTTATCGATTTGCCCGGCCAATACGGCATGGCGATGGATAGTGAACAACCATTCGGCGACTTCCTATTCGGCCTGCTGGAACGTGTAATCAGCTTCGGCATCCCGATAGCCTCATTGGCTCTGGCCTTTAAATTGATCGAAAAACCGGTGCCCGCCTCGCCGCTGGCTTGTGACGCAAATAACGACGTGCCGCGGTGGCTGAAAGATAACTGGCTGCTGCAAGCAACACTGATTATTGCCGCCGGTATACTGTTTATCGTGCTGCAATTGGAACTATATCGCAGCTTCGGCTATCTGTATCCGCCGCTGCAACTGCCGGTGCTGACCTTGGTCTGGCTGGCGATGAGCCTGCTGTTGCTGCTGCGTTATCTGTCCGCGCCGGGCACATGGCTGTTGCAAGCAATGCGCTTATTTGTGATCGGCGTAGTACTCAAACTGCTGTTTTTTGATCTGCCGTCCTGGGATTTAAATCTCGTGCAAATTGGCGCTTACGACAGCGTGATGACCTTGCGTTACGGCGGCGCGTATTCCTTCCAGCTGGCCTTGATGAGGCTGTTGGATTTTGCCGCGATCATCGGCTTTTTACTGTTCGCATTCCGTCGCCTGTCCACCAACAATGAAGATACCGGCAACATCCGACAATGGCTGGGCGGCGCGGCATTGGTGCTGCTGTTTACCTTCCTCAGTTTGGAAATCAACTCCATGCTCTATCAATACGTGCCCGGCCTGCGCTCCGGCGGCGTATCGATTTTGTGGTCGATATTCGGGTTGTCGCTGGTATTCGGCGGCATCAAACGGCAAATCTCGGCATTCCGACTGGTCGGTTTGGCGTTGTTTGCACTGGTGGCCTGGAAAGTATTCTTTATCGACCTGGCCCGCCTGGACCAGATTTACCGGATTATCGCCTTCATCGTGCTGGGCATGCTGGCACTGGGCGGCGCGTTTTTCTATATGCGCTATCAACAAACTTTTATCGGCAATGCTGCCGACGGGAAATCATCATGATCGCCAAAATTGCGCTGCTGTCAGGTTTAGTTTTGTCATCGGCTGTTGCGGCCGACTCTTCACATTACCGTTTTACCCGGGATATTGTCCGCCAGGATAGCAGTGAACAAACACTGCTGGCCGTCACCTTGGACAACCCGGTCTACGCTGCCGGCGCCGCCGGTTTTCGCGACCTGCGAATCACCGATCAGGACGGCGTCGAAACACCGTATTTGTTGCAAAAAATCACCAGCCGCAAAACCGTGATCCAGCGTTTGCCTAGCCGTAGCGAAATTCAAACTCTGCAAAAATCCGGCGACGTCGGCATTGTCGTAATGGTCGATTTAGACAAAAACGCAGCTGCCGCTGACGGGCTGGCCGTGCTTACCGCGCAGCACGATTTCGAATACGTTTTGCAAATCTACGGGGCTAGTGATGATAGCGACAGCAAGAATTGGCAGTTATTGACCGACAATGCCACCATTTACGACTACTCGCGTTATATGCCCGTCAGCAACCACGACATAAACTTGCCAAGCAATAACTACCGACATTTTAAAATCGTCATCGCCCAAGCGGCCCAGGCCAAAATCGGCAAACTGCTGGAGTTGACCCGGACAATTCGTGGCGACGAAAAACCGCAACTCAGCGAAAAACTCGAGCTGCTGAACGAGCCGCTGCACATCGACCGTATCGAGTTCTGGCACAACCAAACCGAAACCCTGCAGGAAACCGAGCAACCGTTCGATTACCCGGTTGCCGCGTTCAACATCAGCCAAGATGCCGAACATAAAACCAGTTTGATCGACATCGACACGCAGAATCAACCACTCACCGGCTTTACCCTAAAAACCGCCACAGCCAGTTTCAGCCGCAATGCCGACGTGCAAATCCCGGAACAACATCGTGGCAAAATTCGCATGCAAACTATCGGCACTGGCACGTTGGAAGCGCTGCATTTTCAAGACATCAACCGCGAACAAACGCTCATCAGCTTCTCGGAACAACGCCAGCCGCATTACCGCATTGTCATCCATAATCAGGACAACCCGCCGCTGGAAATAAGCAGCGTGATCGGCACAGGCCACGGCTATCAACTATTGTTTCTGCCGCAGCCCGGTAAAAACTACCAGCTGCAATACGGCTCAGACAAAGCTGAACCGCCCCGTTACGACACTGCGCCAATCCAGGAATTGCTGCGTCGCGGCTATCAAAGCACGGCGGCGGGCTTGGGGCCGGAAAACTCTACTGGCCCAATTCAGGATAAGCTTGATTTCATCAGACTATTGAACAGCAAGTTGTTTCTGGGTCTGGCGATTGGTTTAATGGTGGTGGTGCTCGGCTGGAGTTTATACCGGGCCGGCAAACGGGTTGGTGATTGGCCTAAATAAGGCTATTTATCAGAGCTAAATAACTCCAATCGCTTCATTGGTAGATGAAGCCCCTGAAGACATGAATGAATTTGTAACTTTTTAGGAATCTTAAATGCAATTATTTGAAGGCGTCATTAAATCGTGGAAAGAAGAGAAGGGATTTGGTTTCATTCAACCTATTGAGGGCAAAAAAGATGTCTTTATTCACATTCGTGATTTAAAGCATACCAATTACCACCCCCAGCAAGGAGACACTGTCTGCTATAAAGTTGTTCAGGAACCAAACGGTAAAATAAGGGCTTATGACGCTTTCATTAAAGGACAAGAAATAAGCCAACAATTTAGAAAAAAGACTTTTAAGAAAAACCAGCTCCGGCAAAAAACAAGTCGAGAATATCGACTCGGAATACTTCCTATATTAATTATTGGATTGATTCCATTTGCATTTTCTATTCTGTTAATAATTCAAAAGCTCAATTTCATTCCATTATTTACTTATCTCTTAATGAGTTTAGTGACATTCATTATCTACGCACGAGATAAAACAATGGCTCATAAGGGGAAATGGCGGACTTCAGAACTAAGATTACATCTACTCGAATTTCTAGGTGGCTGGCCCGGCGCGTTGATTACTCAGCGAGCAATACGACACAAAAACAAAAAAACTTCTTATCTAGTGGTTTTTTGGATTATCGTAATTATTCATTTATCAGTTTGGATTGATGTTCTATTTTTTAAGAGTCAACTGTGGCAGCTGTTGACTCTTAATTTTATTAGATAGTAATCCCAGAACGATTAAAGCCCTTAAGCCAACAACGCCGCAATAATCCCGGTCACAAAAATACCGTCAAAAGTACCCGCGCCGCCAATTACGGCAACTGGCGCGCCTAGGTCGATAATGTTTTTCAAGCGCAGAATATCCGCGCCGATCAACACACCCAATACACCACTGATATAGGCCAGATGCGCCGCATGGTCGGGATCGAGAATCAAGGCAAGGGCGGCGGCGGCCAGCGGCGCTATGAATATGGGCATGCCCACACCCAAACCGGGGATTATTCGACTGAGGTTATAACTCAGTGACGTTATCGCAGATAACGCCAATACTATTTTCCAAGGTTCAATGATTTGTAATGAGATGAAGTAAAGACATAAACCCACTGGAATAAGGCATCCCCCCACATTAAGAGCAATCACCACTTTACCTTCTCTGGCAGGTTGATAAATTTCCCACACCGGTTTTTTGTCACGCGATATAACCATATGCCCAAGTTGTTTGGCGTGCTTTGTAAACAGCGGCAGATTAATGCCGCTGCCCACCAAGGTGCTGACGACTAACAATAATGAGTCTTGAGGCGTTAAACCTAATTTGGCAAAAGCAACCTCAAAGACGTGAATTTGAATCATCACCACAAAAAGTAGGGCGATTAAAAAACTTATCACCAACGTAACCAACGGCATGGCATTCTCCAAAGTTAATATGGGACCTCTAAACTACCCGGCCATGCCGCTCAGGCCAGGCTCTCGGCAATACTCAATCAATGTTTGTTACGAAACTGTCGCAGTAACAATTTCTCGAAACCGACCGCAGCATAAACTATAACGCCCGACGCGAGAATCAACAGCCATTCATCCACGCCTATCGACGCACTTCCGAACAAGGCTTGCATTGGCGGCCAGTAGGTGAACAGCAATTGCAGTAGAGTCATACTAACAACGCCAAAAATCACCCACAAGTTAGAAAATACGCCCACATGAAACATCGAATAATTTAGCGAGCGGCAGTTAAATAAATAAAACAGTTCGCAGAACACAAACACATTTACCGCCACCGTCCTCGCTTTTGCCAGTGATTCGCCGTGCGACAGCTCCCAGCTAAACATGCCAAACGCCGCTGTCAACATCAACACGCCTACTAAACAAATACGAAAAATCAAATGCTTGGTCAGGATTGGCTGTTGCGGTTCGCGCGGTTTGCGGAGCATCAAACCCGGTTCTTTGGGTTCAAATGCCAGCATCAAACCCAGCAATACCGCCGTCGTCATATTAATCCAAAGGATTTGCACCGGAGTAATCGGCAGAGCCACGTTGGCAAAAACCGCCGCCATAATCACCAAGCCTTCGCCGAGATTGGTCGGCAAGGTCCAAGCGATAAATTTAACCAGATTGTCGAACACGCCACGTCCTTCTTCCACGGCTGCTTCAATAGTTGCAAAGTGATCGTCGGTAAGAATCATTGCCGCAGCTTCCTTGGCGACTTCGGTGCCGCCCTGCCCCATGGCCACGCCGATATTGGCTTGCCTTAGCGCAGGCGCATCGTTGACACCGTCACCGGTCATCGCCACGACATGGCCGTTGGCCTGCAGAGTTTGTACCAGCTGAAGTTTTTGCTCAGGCGCAATGCGCGCAAACACGGCGCATTGCGCTATCAACTCAGGCAGTTGATGGTCTGAAATAGCTTGCAGTTCCGCGCCGCTAATCACACGTTCGGTATGTTTCATACCCAACTGGCGGGCAATCGCCAACGCGGTAATGGGATGGTCGCCGGTAATCATCTTCACCTGAATGCCGGCCCGATAACAGGCGGCAATGGACGCGGCCGCTTCCGGCCGGGGCGGATCGATCATGGCTTGCAAGCCCAAAAAGGTCAGTCCACCGACCACCTCGTGATGCTGCACGGCGTTGGCACAATGATCACAACGAGCAAATGCCAACACTCTCAGCCCCTGAGCAGCCATATCTGCTAATTGTTGATGCAGTTGGTCTTTATCCAGTGGTATCAAATTCAACTGCGTATCAAAAGCGCTATCGCAACGTGCCAGAAGACTTTCCAGCGAACCCTTCAAATAAATATGGCGCGCATCCTGGTCCAGATTGTGATGCAACGTGGCCATGAACTGGTGTTGGGATTCGAACGGAATAGCATCCAATCGTGGATGGTTGTCGTTGACGCTGGCATGATGCAGCCCGGCCTTGTGAGCAACCACCAACAGCGCAGCTTCGGTAGGGTCGCCTTCAATGCGCCAGTTATCGTTATCGGCCAGCAAACGCGCGTCGTTGCACAACAAGCCAGCCTTTAGGCATTCCAGCAGTGCGGGGTAATGATTGGGATCAATCGTTTTACCCAATCGATTAAACTCACCTTCCGGCGTGTAACCGCTACCGCTGACTTGAAAATATTCGCCGCCCGCATAGATCGCCTGCACCGTCATCTGGTTTTGGGTCAAGGTGCCGGTTTTATCGGAACAAATCACCGTCGTGCTGCCCAGCGTTTCTACGGCGGGCAATTTACGAATGATGGCGTTACGTTTTGCCATCCGCGATACGCCAATGGCCAGTGTGATAGTTAATGCCGCCGGTAAACCTTCGGGAATTGCGCCGACCGCCAACGCTACCGACGCCATAAACATCGCCAGCATCGATTCACCTCGCCATACCCCAACCGCAAAAGTCAGTACCGCCATAGCAATGATCACCCAAAGCAGCAATTGACTAAACTGAGTCATTTTTTGAGTCAGCGGCGTGTCCAAATCAGTCGCGTTGGCGATCATGCGGTTGATCAAGCCGATTTCGGTGCGATCGCCGGTTTCAACCACCACGCCTGACCCGGTACCGTATGTGACTAGCGTCGATGAATAAGCCATGTTGTAACGATCCGCCAGTCCGGTAGCTTCTTCGAGCATGGCTGGGCGTTTTTGTGCAGGCACCGATTCGCCGGTCAATGCCGATTCGTCTATTTGCAATTCTCGGCTTTGCAACAAGCGCAAATCGGCGGGCACTTTATCGCCAGATTGTAAAACCACCACATCGCCCGGCACCAGCTCGCTGGCGCTTAGGGTTCGACGTTGACCGTTGCGCAACACCGTGGTGCTAATGTTGAGCGCCTGAGCTAAGGCATTGATGGCTTTAAGCGCGTTGGCTTCTTGAATAAAACCGATGATGGCATTAACCAGCACCACGCCAAAAATAACACTGCTATCGACCCATTCCTGCAAAAAAGCCGTGACCGCACCCGACAGCAACAGGATGTAAACCAACGGTTGATTAAACTGCGACAAAAACAGTCCCAGCACCCCTTTGCCTCGGCGTGGGGTGAGCCGGTTGGGGCCAACAGTATCGATTCGACGTTGCGCTTCGCTTTCAGTCAGGCCTTGCTCAGCATCAGTGCCCAGGGTTGTAAACAATTCGTCTGACGGCAGGTTATGCCACTGTATTTTCTGTGGATTCATTGCGCACTCCAGGCGGAAAGATTTTGAATTTGCTCAACAATGGAACTTATAAACACACTACCATTAAACCCGCACCAACAGCGGCTATTAATGCACCACCCACTCGCCAACCTATGCCCCGGCCGCCAATGACGAACGCCACTCCGCCCTTAAATAAGGAATTTACGGCGACGGCAATAAAAATTGCAGTAATTGCGACATTAACATCCACGCCTTTTCCAGCCATGCGCGACATGGTCAGGGTAATGGGATCAACATCGGCAATACCTGAGGCTGCCGCCAAAAAATAAGCTCCCATGTCACCAAAGTAGAAGTTAAGTAACTTTGACAGCAACATGATGACCAGCAAAAATGCACCAAATTTTAATGCCATACCTAATTGAAATGGGTTCTCCAGCGCCACTTCATGTTCAGTAACGAATGCCGGGGTATTTCGCCATAACAGAAAAGCAAGCAAATACGTCAATCCGCTCATCAGCGACAAAGCCGGAAGCATCTCCTGAAACAACGTTGGATTAATCACTGAAGCGAGTAAAAGGGTACGTAAAAACATGGTGGCACAGGCGGTTAAAATACCGGCCGACAATGCATTTTCTGAAGCTGGACTCTGGATTGCCAGCCGTGACAGGTTAATGGTTACTGCTGTAGACGACACCAAACCGCCCAGTGCGCCGGTAAGCACCGGCCCATGTTGATTACCGACAATCTTGATAGAAAAATAGCCAAGATAGGAAACCCCGGCAATCAACACCACCATCCACCAGATATGATAAGGATTTAAAGCTTGCCAAGGCCCATAGTCTTGATCAGGAAGTATCGGCAATATCACCACGGAAATAAGCAACAGCTTTAGGGTTGCATATAATTCGACTTCTTCCAGCTTATTCATCCAGCCATGCAGCAATGGCTTAAAACCCAGCAATGAGGTGATCACCACAGCGGATGCCGAAGCTAAAGTGACATGACCAAAAATAGTCAGCGCCCCCAAAGTAAAAGCAGTGAGCGAAGCAATTAAGCTGGTAATGCTGAAGTCTTCGAATTTATCCAAACTTCGACTGTAGGCCACCAGCAACACCGAAGTCAGCGCCAGAAAGGCAAAGCCCATGAATAGAATTCCGGCTTGCTGGGCAAGCAAACCGCACAAACCGCCGAGCAAGCTGATCAGCCCGTAAGTGCGCAGCCCGGCAACGCGCATGCCTTCGCCTCTGGAGCGAGTGCGCCAGCCACGCTCCAACCCAATCAACAAGCCGATTGCCAGCGCGACCCCTAAAAATTTGAAATTTTCTAAATCAGTCATAGCTGGGCTCTCTAGGGAAGCTGATTAAATCCTTCGACAGGCTCAGGATGAACGGTAACGTATTGATTTCGTTCGTGGTGAGCTTGTCGAACCATGAGTGAGATTACATTCGCTTTTTCCGGGGGCATGCAAAAGTTATCGCGGGCATAGCCCGCTCCTACTAACTATCAAGCTAATTGCGACAGATAAAAATCACAACTCCCGCGTCGCGCTAAATTTAATGTCCGGCCAACGTTCTTGCGTTAATTGCAGATTGACCCGGCTATTGGCTAAGTAAACTAAATAACCGCCGCCGTCTTCTGCCAGATTATCAAACGCCTTCTTCTTAAACTCTTCCAGCTTGGCCGGTTTGTCTGAACTTATCCAGCGGACGGTAGAAATGGCCACGCTGTCATAAACACATTCCACGTTATATTCGCCCTTAAGCCGGAACGCCGTTACGTCAAACTGCAACACACCGACCGCCCCCAAAATCAGGTCATTATTTCTTAATGGCCGGAACAACTGCGTCGCACCCTCTTCGGTTAATTGCACCAGACCTTTTTGCAATGCTTTCGATCTTAAAGGATCTTTTAACACCACGCGCCGGAACAATTCCGGGGCAAAGTAAGGAATACCGCCGTATTTAAGCGTTTCGCCTAACGAGAACGTGTCGCCGACCTGAATGGTGCCGTGGTTATGCAAACCGATGATGTCACCGGCATAGGCCTCTTCAACACTTTTACGCGTATCGGCCTGGAAAGTGATGGCATTGGCAACCTGAATATTTTTACCCAGCCGCACATGATAAATCTTCATGCCCTTATCAAACTTACCGGAACACACTCTTAAAAACGCCACCCGATCTCGATGCGCCGGGTCCATGTTGGCTTGGATTTTGAAGACAAAACCTGTGAATTTATCTTCTTCCGGCTCAACCACACGTTGCTCAGCTTTTCTGGGTTGTGGCGATGGCGCATATTCAGCAAAGGCGTCCAGCAGCTCCAATATACCGAAGTTGTTGATCGCAGAACCGAAAAACACCGGCGTGAGCCTGCCTGCCAAATAGTCTTCCAAATCAAACTCATGACTGGCGCCTTTGACTAAATCGATTTCATCGCGCAATTCTTGTGCTTGATCATCGAGCAGCTCATCCAACTTGGGATTATTCAAGCCTTTAATCACTTCAGCTTCGGCAATTCTGCCGCCGTGTTGAGCGCTGAACAGATGAATCTCATCCTTATATAAATGATAAACACCCTTAAAACGCTTACCCATGCCTATCGGCCAAGTCATCGGCGCGCATTTGATTTTTAAGACTGTTTCAACTTCGTCCAACAACTCAATCGGCTCGCGCCCTTCACGATCCAACTTATTGATAAAGGTCAGAATCGGCGTAGTGCGCAAGCGGCACACTTCCATTAAATTAATGGTGCGTTCTTCAACGCCTTTAGCCACGTCGATCACCATCAGCGCAGAATCCACTGCCGTCAAAGTGCGGTAAGTATCTTCAGAAAAGTCTTCGTGTCCCGGTGTATCGAGCAGGTTGAGGATGCAGTCATTATGCTCAAACTGCATCACCGAGGTCGTGACCGAAATGCCCCGCTCTTTTTCCATCTCCATCCAGTCGGAAGTCGCATGGCGCGCAGCTTTACGCCCCTTTACCGATCCTGCCAGCTGAATAGCGCCCCCGAATAACAACAGTTTTTCAGTAATCGTGGTTTTACCCGCATCAGGATGCGAGATGATGGCGAAAGACCTTCGCCTCTTTATTTCCGCAAGCTGTGCGGCTTCCAGGTAATCTGTCATGTGTGTTTGTGTGCTCGATTAGTTACGCAATTAAAAAGTTACCCAGCAATTAGTAATCTACTAAGAAACGAAATCAGCCCGCTATTATATCGAGTAGTTCTACTATCAACACGCTTTGACTTGGAAAGCTAAGGAATAACAGGGTTTTGCGTAGCTCGGTTAAGCAAGCCCGTCATTTTCAGCAGCTAAACATAATCACTGACTTTATGATGGTTCACTTTTACGTGAGAACCATGAAGCCACTCGTTGGCAATACCGGAGCTTACTAAGGAAGCGTTGAACGAAATCAATACGTTAGAAATCGACGCTGGTAACAAGGATATGACCAAGCGAGTGGTATAGTCCTTACATTCCAGGCTGGACAAGGCGTTGTGCCAATAAGGATGGTAAATCGCGACGACCATCCAAAATAGCGTGAACGATAACTTTATCAGGTAACGGTTCGTAAATAATGCGATAAGGTTTGATGATAAGTTGCCGGTATTGACGGATACCCAACGACAACAATTCCTTGGGGACACTACCTCGATCGGTTAATTCGGCCAGACTGTTTATAGCGAGCTCCAATCTGGCAATAATTTTTTCTGCAACTTTGTCGTCAACTTCCACCAAGTAATAATCATTGATGTCCAGCAAATCCAGCAACGCCGGTTCAGAAATGCGTACCGGCAATGTCATTTAAGCCCTCGGCGTTGCCGAAGTTGCCGGAACGCATCGTCAACGCTGACAGTTCTACCCTCAGTAACGGCTTGCTGACTATGTGCCAGCATTTTCAATAACGCTAAGGTTTCCTGAGTCTTCTCATAATCGGCCACCGACTGAATCACCATTGCCGCCTCACCGTTTTGAGTAATCACCATCGGCTGGTGGCTTTGCTTTAAGCCTTCAATCACTTGAGCGGCATGGGCTTTAAGGTAACTAATGGGTTTGGTGTTTTCGGAAAGTTTCATATTATTGCCTTATGCTGACCGGACTTAATTAGAACTGAATTAGGGGCGACTATACGCATAAGATCATCAGAAAACCATAGCTGAAGGTTTTGACCCGTCTCTCCCGCGAGGGGCGCGACATCTGCCCTAGTTTTTTAGTTTTGTGCAGCTGGTTTCAATCCACGCGCCCGCGGGGGGCGCGACGGCAGCTTAAGCACCGATAGTTGGGTTTCCGGAGTTTCAATCCACGCGCCCGCGGGGGGCGCGACATCAAGCTATTGCCACGTTCAAAGGCAAAAAATGTTTCAATCCACGCGCCCGCGGGGGGCGCGACAACCATCGCGGATCAGGCTCAGTTTACTACGGGTTTCAATCCACGCGCCCGCGGGGGGCGCGACCTGCGCGGCCCGGCGTGGCAGTGCGTAATGCCTGTTTCAATCCACGCGCCCGCGGGGGGCGCGACCTTAAAAAAACGGCCCCTTATGCGGCCTTGCTTGTTTCAATCCACGCGCCCGCGGGGGGCGCGACAATAAATCTATCGTCACCAAATCGACATTGTAAGTTTCAATCCACGCGCCCGCGGGGGGCGCGACGATTGGTTCTAACTGTTTCATCTGAGTTGTTATGTTTCAATCCACGCGCCCGCGGGGGGGCGCGACGATTAACTGGCTCCATGCAAACGCCAAAAATTGTTTCAATCCACGCGCCCGCGGGGGGCGCGACATCCAACCGACTTAAATCACCCTTCCAAAACGGTTTCAATCCACGCGCCCGCGGGGGGCGCGACCCGCTTTGGCAGTGATCAGGATCTATGTGCCTGTTTCAATCCACGCGCCCGCGGGGGGCGCGACGGTAATGGCGTCCGTGTGCCGCTGTTTTATGCGGTTTCAATCCACGCGCCCGCGGGGGGCGCGACCGGAATCCGGCGAGGTAGGCACCTGGCCTTTGGGTTTCAATCCACGCGCCCGCGGGGGGCGCGACCAGAGGGTTTTGGCGGTTTATTGGATGACATAAGTTTCAATCCACGCGCCCGCGGGGGGCGCGACGCAAAACTAGTCGTTTTAGTTGCAGTAGTGACAGTTTCAATCCACGCGCCCGCGGGGCGCGCGACCATTGTAAAACCATCTTTTTAAGTGTTGACATTGTTTCAATCCACGCGCCCGCGGGGGGCGCGACAGGAGAGTTTGACTTAGTGATTAAATCTGATTGGTTTCAATCCACGCGCCCGCGGGGGGCGCGACCTTCCAGCAGTTTTAGTTGCGCCTTGTCCCAGCGTTTCAATCCACGCGCCCGCGGGGGGCGCGACCATTAAAGGCATCATGCAAGGCCAGTTTTATTGTTTCAATCCACGCGCCCGCGGGGGGCGCGACTTTGAATGGAATGGTAGCTCGTTTAATTCGTTGTTTCAATCCACGCGCCCGCGGGGGGCGCGACGTAACACCCTGACATGATGTCGCGTTTTCTTTGTTTCAATCCACGCGCCCGCGGGGGGCGCGACTGCGTATGCGTAACTGGTTGAATTTATTAGCCAAAAGACTAATAAGTTGCGAACCAATCAAAACATCTGCAAAACGCATTATAAATTACAATTCTGTTTAAATAAAAATCAAGTTAAATCAAGATGTTAACGATAACAAAAAATAGTGCTGTTTTTATGCTCGCTTAGGGTTCGCATTACAGTAATAGCAAGCCGTTTAAATCTAATACGGCTTTAGCGCCGATGTGTTCTACACGACGCTCCCAGTTATTACCCAAGTAGTAAAACCTTAGGCTATCCAACTCTTCGTCCATGACATTAATTAAGTCATTTTTTAATTGCGTCCATTGCGCTATATCCACTTCAATTTCAAAGACTGAGTATTGCACGCGTTGGCCGTAGATAAGACATAACTTGGCAATTCTTCGTAAACGTTTGGGACCGGTTTCGCTTTTAAAACTGACGTCATAAGTCACTAAAATCATCATCTGAAAAACCCCACTCTATTTCCATAAAAAAGGTACATAACTGTCGCAGTCACCCCGTAAAAATCTAGCTAGCACCTGTGCTTGTAACCAAGGCAGTAAGCCGATCGGCACGGTTTCCTCAAACCACGGATGCAATAAAGTATCTTGTTTACGATCTTGCCAGGCGGCCAACAAGGTTTTCCGGGGCTCATCTTTTAATGTCACCGATCCGTTGGGCCAGGTTTCAAAATCTTTAGCTACCAATTGCCGCTTGTTAATCAGTGACAGTACAAACCGGTCAATCATTGGCCTAAATTCTTCTGCCATATCTAACGCTAATGACGGTCTGCCGCTACGCAATTGATGCAAAAAGCCACTGGCCGGATCAAGCCCGGTCGTTTCCAGCGCAGAACGGCAATCATGAGTAAGTAAGGTGTAGCAAAATGAAAGTAAGGCATTAACGGGATCAGTTGGCGGCCTGCGCCTGCGGGTATCGAACTCGAAATCAGCTTGGCGTATCAAATGATTAAACACACCAAAGTAGACTTGCGCAGCCTCGCCTTCGCGCCCCATCAAGGTGTCGATGGTTTTGCAATCGGTAAGTTGGGTTAAGCAACGGGTTAAGCGTTTTTCTGCGGTTTGCAAATCGGTAAGCACTTTAGCATCAGTGATTTTTTCACTGTGATCACGTAAATATCGCCTAATCACATAGCGCTGGTTATAGAGCTTGCCAGTCAACATGGTTTGGGCAATGGCGACACTCTTTTCCACGTTATGTCCGGTGATATGCTGCGTTCTGCGCAACAACACATTGCCGCTGACCGGGCCTTCTACTCGCGCCAGAAATTTACCGAACATGTTTAAAAAGGTAATGGTGACGCCATTTTCCGCACAATGCGCCATCAGGTAAGGCGAAATAGTCACCTGCCCAAAACACACTAACCCCTGCAATTTATGAATGGGCACGCGCGCTTTGGTTTCCTTATCCACTTTTAACACCAGGTTTTCATTGTCTTTATGCAGCCAAGAGTTTTGCGTTTGCACATAAATAACGTTGCGTAATGGGCGCATGTTTAATCCTTAAATTTTGGCCAATCAGGTTATATCCAGGCCGTTCATGGTGAGCCTGTCGAACCATGAACGGCTGAACCATTCTTCCTTCGACAAACTCAGGACGAACGGTTCAGATTTATTCATTGTCCTGCGTTAATTGCGAAGTTGATAATTGCTGAGCCAACCAGGCGGACGCCGATTTACCAAAATCTTTGGGATGGCATTGGTCGATTAGCGAACAACCGTTGCATTTTTTGGCTTGGTAGATGGCATGAGGGGTGGTGTTGGTTTGCACGATGTCTCGGCAAGCCAAGATGGTTTGTAACGTTAAGGCGCGTAGTTCAGCATCAAAAAGTACCGGATGCCGCCGACGTACTTCACCATAAAACAATGCGCCTTCCGGTACCGCGACACTGTGCATTTCCTCCAGACAAAGTGCCTGTGCGCAAAGTTGCACCTCATCGGCCCGGTGCGCTTTGGGTTTGCCGCGTTTGTATTCGATGGGATAAGGAATTTCTGTGCCGTCTGCTTGCCGATGATATTCCACCACATCGGCAACCCCTTCAATGCCCAACTCCTCATTAGCCAGCCGTGATGCCCACACAGTCCGCACATCACCGCGCTTTTGTTGATCGGCCTGATTAACCCGCTGATGCAATACCTGACCTTCCGCCGTAAATTGGTTTTCGGCCCAGATATTTTCCAGCTCAATTAAAGCAAATTGACGCGGGCAATAGAGATAATGCTGCAGGCGTGAGAGGTAGATGGGTTCTAATGCCATTATTCCTGATCAAGCCCCTTGCCGCTCAAACGCAATGCCGTCCATTTTAGGTATGCTCATAATAAAGGTTTTGAAATCGGCTTGGCGTGGCTGTTGATGACTTGTAGACGCCACAGGATTTACTGATCTATTAGCATGCTTTTTTTGAAGAAACTCATAGTAATCGAGCAACGCTTGCTGGGCATTAGCGGGCAACGTGGACAAATCAACCGTTGGCATAATGCATCTCTCAAAATTTTTCGTCTATGGTGACATCTTTAAGATCGGCTTTGTCAACGCTGATTTTATAATCGCTAAAACTTGACGCGGGCGTGTCGGTTTCGCCATTAATACGTTCAACTTTTACACGGTCGAATAACACATGCGCCGGTACATTGCCTAAAGCATCGTTATGTTTAAACACAACCAATTTACGCGCCGCCATTTCGCCACGAGCGGCGGAACGGTCATGTTCAAACATTAAACTCAGGGCTTGCCAAAGTTTCTCCAAATCAATTTCCGAAAAACCAGTTTTTTCCGCCAGTTTAGCGGAAATAAAGCCATGCACGCGATACAAACCATAAGGCACAATGTGCTTGCGCCCCATGGTACGGTTTCCGCCCGATTGATCCTCGGCCTCTTTTTCAGTGGTTACCGCCATGCGGGTGATGGATATTTCTAGCGGGATAATCGGGTCTATTGATTTGGCGAATGCCAGTTGTACCGGGCCGCGAACCTGTCCACAATTGACCTCAGTGGTCATAACCGCGCCAAAAGCACGTATGTCAAAAAAGTGCTCGCACATCCAACTGGTTATCTCGGCCGCCTTATTTATATCTTTGGGTAATTTTTTCGACTCATGCTTAATTTCAAGCGCGTCATAAGCTTTGCTATTTTGCAGATTTAATATGCTTTTTTCTTTGACATAAATTTCATAGCCGGGCGTTTTTTCATCGGTCAATTCAATAAAATTACGTATTTTTCGCTTTAAACATACATCGGTGACCAAGCCTTTACTTGATTCGGGGTCTAAACGCGGCATGTTGCCCGCATCGGGATCGCCATTGGGATTGCCGTTGCTTACGTCAAATAAATAAACAAATTCGTAGCGGTTTTGAATGGTCATTGTGGTTATCCTTTATTGTTTGTTGATTCGTTAGATTGGTCGGCGACGGCATCGGCCTTTTTGCTGCTTTCAAAATAGCTTTGCTTTTGGTGGTAATAACCAATGGCAAAGCGCCCTTGTTCTTCAACAGATAAATGACGGGGAAAGCTGTTTTCTATACCGGCAATAATTTCTGCTAAATCTTTTTTAAGGTTGACTGCGTAACCGGGCTTGTCCTTGCGCAGTTTCGTCAGGTGATTCTGGCTGCCTGACAACAAGCGGGGAAATACCGAAAAAGGTACAGTCGAAGCCGTACCGTAATATTTATCGGTGACTGTGCTATTCAAGTCGCGTCCTAAAGCAGCTTCCTGAATTCGTTCTATAACTGCGAAAAGCCTTCCCAATCGATAGGCTGTATGAATACTGCTTAAATTTAAACTCATGGGTACTTCCTCATGTATCAATCCTTTACGAAAATCGCGTTGAATAATGGCTTTTATCATCGCTACCCGAATACCGTTAATATCGCCATCCGAACGGATTCGTTGAATCAGTTGCGCCAGCAACATATGCGGATAAGACTGCCCGGTAATAATGGCTCGCATTAATTCGCCTGCTAATTGAGGCGGAATGTTTTCACTTTTGCCTTGCACCGCTGTTTGAATTAGTAAACGCCAAACCGAAGGCGGTTCACGCCAGGGCAATGGGTTTAAGGATAAATCCTGAAAGTGCTCGCTGATATTGTTAGCCAATTGTCCAAAGGTGGTATCTAGCCAGTAACGAATCGATAGCCTTGCCGCATTGGGCGCTAAGCCCAGGACAAAAAAGCGAGTTTCGGGGTCAAGATTAGGCGCAAACTCGTTTAAAGGTCTGCCTTTCGCTATTTTGTCTAATATCGGTTTTATTTGTGCTGTCTGTTCTCCATCGTCTGTGGGCATGTTCAGCATAAAAGCAAACAAGGATTCAGCTTGCTGCGCTGTTTGCCCGTTACCGGCAACAGCCCAAAAGACTGTACTGGTATCGCCGATAGATATGCACTGGTTGTTTTCACGCCTCAGCAAATAATTTAAAGCCGTGGTATAGGCAAATGCAGCCATTTCTGAAACGGGCGCATTTTCGCCTTGCGACTTTCCGTAAGAGGTATAGGCATCGGCATTAAAGGAAACAATCGAGCCGCCTGAACTTTGTCCGCCATAAACGCCTTTTATGGATGGATGTAAGCGCGCTAAAGCTGCTTGTTCTCCCGTTACCAGACAACAAGCGGTAACGACATCGTCGTCAGGCGCTACCATTTTCGCCCATAGGTTTTTTGCAGCGGTTCTCTGGTGTAAAAACTGAGTTTCACCATCCAATTTAAAAACCAGGTTAGCATCTATCATCTCCGGCGAGCATGGCGATTGATCAAACTGCTCCGGCTGCCAATTTTGCAAGAATATCTTTAGGGCTTGTAACCCGGTATCGTCGACATCGGCAAGCGCAGTAAGATGCAGGAGCTTAAAAGCATCGAAGTTTTTTTGTGCAACTATCCAGGGATTCTGTTGGGCTGTCGTTTTATATTTATTGCCTTCAATCCCTAGAACATAAGCTGTTTTATCCCATAAAAAATTCGATTTTACATTCACTGTACGTTTTTCAGGGCGAGGCACACTAACCAGCTTTGGCTGTGGCTTTTTCCCACTGGTATCCATGTGATTTTGTACATCAAGCAATTGCCCCTCACGCGACAGCACCAATACATAACTGATTTTTTCATCGCTAAACCCATAAGATGGTACACGCGCCAACCCGGTAATTACATCGGGAGCATCCGACAGGCGTTGATAATATTGCGCAAGGGAAGTCAGTATCATGCTTTCGCCTCATCGCCATAAAAGTCTGGCACTGTGATTACGCCGCCTTTAAGTTCGGCTTTGAAAAAATACGGCATCATGCCGTTGGCGAAATCAATATCGTGCAGCATCCAACCCAAATCGCGGTTAAGCTGTTTCGGCGTCAGTCCAGATTCCGGCAAAGGTTCTTCCGGTGCTATCAAGGCAAAATAAGCGGGAAACTCGCGAACGCCCATGCAAGGCTGCTGGAAACACTGGCCTTTCCGCGCCCTGCGATTGAATATATCCAAATGCTTGCCCTCGTTATCTTGCTCGGTGGCTAAGTCAGTCAATTCAAAATGAGCTTCGATAATATAAGCGACATTGCGCAATACGGTTGAAGCGCGTTGCTGGCGCTCTTTGGCATCGTCCGAGACAAGATATAATCCCTGGGTGCTTTGGTTGCGCATGGCTGTTTTGATTTTAGCCGCAGAAATTTTGCTGCCGACCTCGTTACGCCGTATCGACTCAAAACGCACCGGTTGTAAAACGTGGATTTTGTCGATAACCCAACGGATTGCCGGTTTCCAGTGAATGGCTTCAAGGATGCCCCGCGCTGCCGAGGGCGTAATAACATCGTAAGACACGCGTTCCACCTTCATTTCCGGGCGGGTAAAACACGCATAGTCGCCCCAAATATGTAATTTTATGCCGTAAGCCATATTGTTTAACCTTACTCCGATTTAAATAATTGTTTTCTCAGCTTCCATAAAAACAGGGTTATCCCAACTAAGACCTGCCTCTCTATCATAGAGATCGGTGTCTATTAAACGCCAGAACTGATCACCAAATTTCTCTGGTTTTATGGGTTTAACAGCGCCAACTTTTAACAGCTCTCTAAAACCATTCTCAGGCATTTGAACTAAATAAACCTGTAACTGACGGGCGATAGCACCCACATTTTCGGCAAACTCCAAATCCCGCACCAGTTTTTCGGCTTTATCGTCAAATTCAATGATCACGGGCTTAAGGCGGGTTTCTATCATGCGAAAATCACCGGCGATATTTTGAAAGGGAAAACTCAAATTCCGGCAGTGATTGTTATGCGTTTGCAGAATTTTCTTCTTGTCCAACTCGTCACCTTTAGCCTTGTACACAAAATTAAAATACGCGGTTAAGGCATCAGGCGACAATATGTTGCCGTTATGGTTACGCAGGACTTCACGCATATTGCCTGTTAATTGCTCTAGTTCAGGCGGTGAGCTCCAATCGGGGCTTTGAAATACCAAAACTTCACTGTCATTGCGCTCGCGTTTGTTTTCACGGTTACAGCGCCCTGCCGCCTGAGCAATAGAATCCAAGCCTGCTTCGGCACGAAGTACGTAAGGGAAGTCGACATCCACACCTGCTTCTATCAATGAGGTTGAAACCACTCGGCAAGGCTTATCTAACCTCAAGTCTTTATTTACCTTTTCCAAAATCTGTGAGCGATGCTTGGCGCACATTAGAGTTGTAAGATGGGTTGCGCCCTCCAGCTTCAACTTCTTCATGCTGTCATACAAGCTACGGGCATGGCGGCGGTTGTTGACAATGACTAGAACCTGTTCTTTTTCCAGCAAATAGGTCAGCAATTGTTCATCCGTTTGTACACCGATGTGCTTTATCGTTACCCGTTCTAGTTCTGTAAACAATTCAGACGGATTGGGGGCAATTTCACGGACATTTTCAAAGCCATTGGGCAAGTGTTCCGCCGTCAATGCTGGTTGCGTCGCCGTACATAGCACAATGCTGCATCGATAATTTAATCTCAGTTCATCAATTGCCGCCATGATGGGATACAGTAATTTAAGGGGCAAGATTTGAGCTTCATCAAGAATAATCACGCTACCAGCAATATTGTGCAGTTTGCGGCATTGCGAAGGTCGGTCGGCAAACAGTGATTCAAAAAATTGCACTGCGGTGGTGACAATAACCGGAGCATCCCAGCTTTCCATTGCCCGTTTTAAAGTGTCACGAGCGTTGTTATTCGGTAACTTGGTATCATCAAAGGCACTGTGATGCTCTATAACAGCATCGTCCAAGTCGCCAAAAGCTTCGCGAAAGACTTTGGCGTTCTGTTCAATAATACTGGTAAATGGAATGACGTAAATTATTCGCCGCAGTTGATGGGCAACAGCATGATCCAGCGCAAAAGCCATAGAAGTATAAGTTTTTCCGCCTCCAGTGGGTACGGTAAGGGAAAACAAACCAGGAGGTAATTCCGCTTGTTTGCGGCTGTGGTCAAGTATGCGTTGCCGGAGTTGATTGATGCTTTTGGGTGGTTCTGTTGCCAGAGCTTGCTGAATTTTTTCTAGTTTTGCATTGAACCGGTCGCGCAAAGCAGGCAGCAAAGGATAAGTTTGTTCGGCATTTTCTTTCCCCTCCAGCTTAAGATAATAGGTATTCGTGTCCTTTCTGTCGGCATCGACCAAGCAAGAAAAAATCATCCGTGTTAAAAAAGCACATTGAAAGCCGGGCCAAATTTTATGAGGGGTTAATGCTGGCGGTGTTAATTGCTCCGGCAGTTTTATTTCTTGTTGCCATATCGGATCAAGATGGGGAATGTCTTTACCAGGCTCAAGCTTTAGACGAACATCCAGATTCGAACGTTGCTGCCCCTCATCAATACCATTTGCCAAACCGGTATGATGTCCTGCGATGCAATAAGCAAGCAATTTACCCATTAACTGCCAACGTTCAGCTGCCACCTGCGCACCAGCAGTGGCATGATCCACTCTGATTTTCCCACCTTGCAATCGCCGCTGAAACTCAGGGCAGTATTTGCCAAGATCATGGAGTAAACCAGCGTATTTGGCTAATTCTTTAGCTCCAAACCATTGAGCGTTTTGCTCAGCAATTTCGCTTACCTTGCTCAGGTGAGCGAGTAAGGTTTGACCATCTGATAAATCTTCAAATTTACCTGAGTGAGCATAATAAACAGCTTGATTATCCGTTTTTCGGACGTGGGCTATGTAAGATTGGCTTTTTATCATTGATGTTTTTTTATAAAAATTATCTGAAATCGCTTATAACTTTTTGCTAAACATTGCAGCCTTGCTTCCATCATCAGCCGCCAAGAGAAGTGATTGTAGGTCAATCATCAACAATCCCTGGAAAGTATCGGTAACGCACTGCACTTGGTGTAAACTTTATACTAGCAGTTACTTGTCATGCAATCTTTATTTGCACATATTTATGACCGAAATTACGCAATACTTTTTCAAATGGGATGTTAAGCAGCGTTTAACGTTGCTGGAAGCTACTGTTTACTGGACTGGGGAGCTGGTGACCGGTTTTCTGACTTCTACATTTTCAATTAGCCGAGTGCAGGCGACTAAGGATATTGCGTTGTATTTGTCGTTACGGCCGGATAATTTGCGTTACGACCGTTCGCTGAAGCGCTATCTGATCACCGAGCAGTTTTCACCACTGCTGATTACCGGCAGCCCGCAAGAGTGTTTGCAGGTGTTGCAAGCGTCGCAATCGGCTGCACCGCCGGTGGTGACGTTGATGAGCAATTTGCCGACAGTTGAAGTATTGGCATCACCGACTCGGCATATTGATGTGGCTGTGTTGCGGCCGGTGCTGCAGGCGGCGCGTTTCGGGTTAGTGTTGGAGATTGGTTATCAATCGATGACCTCGCCGGAACCTGCAGTTCGCAAGGTGCAGCCGCATACGCTGGTGTTCGACGGTTGGCGTTGGCACATGCGGGCGTTTAGTTATTCGCATAACGAGTTTCGCGATTTTGTGCTGGCGCGTATTCATCAGGCTTCGGTGGTCGGTAAGCCGGAAAAACTTAGCCCTGTGGATGCGCTATGGGAAAGGCAATTGACGGTCGAAATCGGCCCGCATCCGGGTTTGAGTGATTCGCAAAAACAGGTGGTGGAGCGGGATTTTGGTATGGTGGATGGTAAATGTTCGACAACGGTGCGAGCGGCTTTGTTGTCTTATCTGTTGTTATCGATGCGGATTGGTAAGGACGATTACCAAGGCGAGGCGATGGTTCAGCAGATTGTGTTGCTTAATCGGGATGAATTGCAGCCGTATTTGGCTTTTTAAAATCCCCCTTTTTAAAGGGGGAGGTAAGCGGTTGTCATTTTTCAATGATTTCTAATTTATCCGCAGTTATAGCCAGCGATAACTCGCCTTTTAGCAAGCCAAGCAGTTCGCGGCCTGCCATGACATAACGCCAGCCATGGAGTAGCGGACATTCATCATTGTCGCCGAACAGTAACTCTTCCAAATCTTTGCGCGTCGCCAAGATGATTGGGTTTAAGGCATTTTCTTCGGCACGCACCCGAACCCAAGCGGTCAAAATATCCAGGATGGCTTCTTGCTGCTGGGTTTTCTTGAGCGGTCGACCTTTATCATTGAGTGGAATGGGTGGGCGATTTTTGGCGGCGGTTATCAATAGGCATAGCTCTCGACCATAACGGTTTTTAACTCGCTCATTTAGGCCGCGGATATTGCCTAAGTCGGCAACGGTTTCCGGTTGTAATTTGGCAATGTCAAAAAGCATTTCATCGCGCAACAGCCAACTTTTCGGATGATTTTCAATTTGCGCGGCCTTTTCTCGCCATTCTGATAAGGTTTGAATGATGGATAACTGTTTGCCGGTCAGTTTGTTTTTGCCTTTAATTTTTAACCAGGCTTGTTCGGGGCGAACTTGGTAGAGCTCGGGGTTTTCTAGTTCAGCAAAGTCTTGTTTCAACCATTCACTTCGACCCAACTCCGCCAATTTTTTCTGCATCAGTTGGTAGATTTTACAAAGGTAAATCACATCATCCGCTGCATAAGTAATCTCGCCTTCGGATAACGGCCGTTTACTCCAATCGGCGCGGGTATGGGCTTTGTCCAGATTGATATTTAACAGGCTTGATACCAGCATGGCGTAACCTGGGTTTTCCTGAAAACCCAGTAATGGCGCGGCGATTTGGGTGTCGAACACTGGCGTCGGTAGTTTGCCGGTCAATTGATAGAAAATTTCCAGATCCTGACGGCAGGAGTGGAAGACTTTAACAATTGCCGGGTTATAAAGGGCGGCAAATAGCGTATCAAGATCAGGCAAGGCAATAGGGTCAACGCAAGCCACCCAATCCGGCGTGGCAATTTGCAGTAAGCAGAATTTTGGGTAATAGGTTTTTTCGCGGAGAAATTCGGTATCAAGCGCCAGCCAGGTTTCCTTATTGATTTGTGTACACAACTGCTCAAGTTGTTCCGGGGTGTTGATGTATTGGATGTCCGTCATGTGTTTGGATAATTTGGTAAAAGGTGATCGTTTAGAGTAGCGTTATGCTTTGGGGAACCTCGAAAAACTCATTCCGCTCATGGTTCGACAAGCTCACCACGAACGGAACTCATTGATTTGTAAAGTACCGTTCGCACTGAGTTTATCGAAGTGCATGGTTTTTCGAGGTTCCCTTTGGTGTTAAAATTTAATTTTTGTCTGCACACTTATGCGCTTTCGTATTATTCCTGTGACATCTTATCAGCAAAACTGCTCTTTGCTGATTTGCGAGCAAACCCAACAAGCGGCAATTGTTGATCCGGGCGGCGATGTTGACTTGCTTATCGACATCGTTAAACAAGAACAGGTGTCGTTGCAGTCGATATTACTGACCCACGGTCATCTTGACCATGTCGGCGGCTCGACGCAATTAGCGGCTCACTATGACATTCCTATTATCGGGCCGCATGCTGGGGATAAGTTCTGGCTGGATGCGCTGCCGGAACAATCCAGGATGTTCGGCTTTCCGCCCTGCCCCGCTTTTATCCCCACTCGCTGGCTCAAGCAAGGTGAAGTCATTCATATCGGCAATGCAACGCTGGACGTCTATCACTGCCCTGGACACACGCCTGGACATGTTGTGTTTGTTAATCGCGAAGCAAAATTAGCGGTGGTGGGCGATGTGTTATTTAAGGGATCGATTGGTCGCACCGATTTTCCGGGCGGAGATTACGATACGTTGATTGAGTCAATCCGAACTAATTTATGGCCGCTAGGTAAAGAGTTTGCCTTTATTCCGGGCCATGGGCCGATGTCGACATTTGGTGAAGAAAGACGCAACAATGCCTTTGTGCATGATTAACGGTAACCCTATCTGAATTTCTTAGGGGATCTTCTCAGCACCAGGAGATGCATTGGCACCGACTCTTCTATGCCGATAACCGCCACGTTTTTTATGCCGTGCCTTCAGTCGTTTTATATCCAATTCGTGTTGATTGATTGTCACCGTTTTTAAATGCTGAAAAATATCCGGCGGCATCGCGTCCGGCAATTCCAGCAGGGTGTAATGTTCGCGCATGCTGATATTTTTGATGTTGTTAACATCGACGCCGGATTCATCAACCAGCACCTGTTTAAGTGTGTCTAAGGTAATTTGCTGTTTAAGCCCCACGTTTAAACGATACCGGACCATTTTAATCAACGGGGAAATTTTTGGCTCAGAAGGCGGAAGGGTAATTTCAGCTTGTTCGCTGGTGTCTGCTGTCGTGCGCTGATGTAAATAAAGCAGCGCCGCCGCGCAATCAAGGATACTGACGCCAAGTTCACCCGCCAGGGTATTTAGCGTCGACTTTTCAGCAGTCAGATTCTGTGAGTCAATAACTTGCGCTATTGTGTTTTTCAATCGCATTGACACGTTTGTTTATTCCAGCCAATTATTTTAATTAAGCTGCAAAAAATCAAAGTCTATCCTCATAAATTTCCACATAGGCCTCGTCACGTAACTTACGTAACCAAAGTTCGGTTTCTTCTTCGATTTTGCGCTTGCGGATGGCGTCTCTGACCTGGTTTTTTCGGTAATCGCTGCTGTCGTCTTTGTTTTCTCTATCTAACACTTGAATTAAATGCCAACCGAACTGAGTTTGCACTGGCTCACTAATTTCGTTAATCGCCAATTTACTCATGGCTTCTTCAAATGACTTGACCAAATCGTTGGGCCCCACCCAATCCAGTGATCCGCCTTTGAGTGCTGAGCCTTTATCGTCGGAATGTGTTCTCGCCAAGCTAGCAAAGTCATCGCCATCAGTGATGCGTTGCTTTAGTGCCAACAAGCGTTTTTTCGCTTCGGCATCATCCACCAATTCGTTGGTTTTAATTAAGATGTGCCGTACCTTTGTTTTAACAATCGTGTGCTGACCGACGCCTTTGGTCTCAAGCATTTTAATGATATGGAAACCACTTGGGCTACGAATAGGCCCACCAATATCGCCTGTTGTCATGTTACTGGCATCAGTAACAAACAAGGTCGGCATTTCACTCATGGTGCGCCAGCCTAAATCGCCACCTTTTAATGCGTTGGCATCATCGGACTGAGTCATGGCAACTTGCGTAAAATCAGCGCCGCCACGTAGTTTGGTAACAATATCACCGGCTTTGGCTAAGGCTTTTTGGATTTCACTTGCAGACGCGCCCTCTTTAACAGCGACCAAAATGTGGCCCAAATGGTACTGAATAGAGGCATCACCGATTTTGTCTTGGGTTTCCAGATAATGATCAACCTCGCGGTCGGTCACTTTAATACGCCCACCGATTTCTCGGCCACGTAATTGATTAATAACGATTTCATTACGCATGTTATTTAAAAAAGCCGTGTAATCCATGCCTTGCCTAGCCAGCTCTTCTCTGAACTGTTCCACGTTCATGTTGTTTCTTTGCGCAATATCGGCAACGGAGCTATTCAGCATTTCCTCACTGACATTAATACCGGCTTTTTCCGCAAGTTGCCGCTGGAGCTTGTCGACAATCATTTTTTCCAGGACTTGTTTGCGCAGTACATAATTGGGTGGAATTTCCGATTTACTGGCCTGGATGCGTTGCACGACCGCCAATACTTCGTCTTGTAATTCACGTTCCAGAATGACATCGTCTTCAACCACCGCGACAATGGTATCCAGAACTTGCGCCTGCAACTGCCAGCTCAATAGTAAAAGCAGCCAGCCAATAACACTTTTCAACATTGTTTTAGTACTCATTTTTCAGACTTCCGATATCCAGAAATATTTTGTTCGAAGAACTGGTCAAGCTTTTCGCCTATGCCGGTTAAGCCTTTAAGCTCGATTTGGAAGAATACGCCGGTTTGGCTCACGCCCTGAACATCGCCTTGAGGATTAATAGCACTGGAATAAACATTAGCGTTGTTGATATAGCGACGCCCAATGACGCTAAATTTCCAACAACAGTTCTCTTTTTCCACGCCCAAAAAGCTCTCCTGGGTCGAGTTATACAGCATGGAGTATTGCCAACGTCCGACTGCAAACCAGTTATCAACTATCGGCCAATGGAAAGACATATCAGTTTGCCTAATGGCGTTACTGGTCTGACTATTAAATTGAGGGAAAGAAAGGTTATTAACAGCGTTCGGATTTAAGGTATTTTCCCTGATCCGATAACCGACATTAAAAATAGCCCCCGGTTCATTTTTGTAATGCAATATTACCCGGTGCCGGTCTGCTTTACTGGTATCAGGATTCCATTGCATCCCAGACTCAACCGAGAAATGCTCACTCAGCTGAGAATTTAGATCGGCGACCACATTGGATAGGCTATTCGTTTCTTCTAGGTAACCTGGCAAGATAACTTGTCGATCACTAAAATAAAAAATTTCTCCGACGCTCAACTTGAGTCTTTCTCGACCTGTCGCGGTATCAACCAAGCGCGTAGATACGGCGGCAGTCACTTGATTAGCATCTTGTATGCGGTCAGACCCGCTGAACCGATTTTCTCTAAACAAACTGTTATAGCCAAAGTCATATAACGCCGTATCAAAGATGGGAATATCTTGCTGATTTACCCTAGGCGTATATAAATAGAACAAGCGCGGTTCAACTGTATTGAGATAGGTGCTATCGCCAATATCAAGATCGCGCTCTAAGTACAGACCGCTGTCGGCAGATAAAATAGGTAAGGTACGCGATATGCTGTCGGACGTTCTGGTGCCATAGTTTACGCCATCATTTAATAAGTACTGAGCGTTAGTAGTCCCAGTTACTGGGCCCGGTGCCTGTTGGTTGCCTAAAATATATTCTGTATGCTCCAACGATAATTTGGGGATCAAGAACGCACTGGCATTTTGCATTGGGAAGCTGACTGTTGGTTTCACATCCATACGCTGACCATTCACACGGTAGTCATGTTGAAACCACACATATTCACTACCCAATGCGGTATTAACAGGCATGGAATCGAAGCTATGATTCAAATTCAGGTTTACTTGCGGTAGCTTTCGGTAAGGTACTGACTCTTTAGTAATCGCCTTATCGATTGATTGATAATTCTCAACCCTAGCTACCAAAGACGCGGGTTCTGATCTATAGCCAATATCTGCCTGACTTCTCATGTAACTGAAGTTAGGGATGCTCAACGCATTACCTAATTCGGCAAAATAATCTTTATCTGAGACATAGTTCAAATCCAAATTTGAACTGATATTTGGGGTGAATTGCGTAATATTTTTAACCGATGCCAAATATCTGGCTTTATTACGAATACTATCATCAGGCATATATTCCAAGCTGGTAATGCCGCTGGACATTTCCGTCAGGTAGCGTCCAATACCACCGAGTACAATGCCACGTTTAGAAAGATAACGCGGTTTGAACGTAGCGTCATAATTCGGGGCAATATTCCAGTAATAAGGTATGGATGCATTAAACCCGCTGCGCTGAGTACTGCCAAAAGAGGGTGCTAGAAAACCAGATAACCTTCTGCTATCGGTTGGGAAGGATAAATAGGGCGAATAAAATACCGGCGCGCCCTTAAACTCAATCCAGGCATTCTTGGCGGACCCCATACCACTGGTTTTATTAATTTTTAGCTCCGAGGCATGCACTACCCAGTCTTGGTTGCCTGGCTGGCAACTGGTGTAGGCAACTTCTTTGTAACGCGATAAGGTTTTACTTTCTCGATACACGGCATCCGCCCTGCCTCTTAACGGCGCGCTCGGGGCAATAAACATTACATCTCGCAATCTGGCTTGATCGGAGGCCAGCTTTAAAGTTGCTGTTTCACTATATAGCGCCAACTCGTCTTCACTGTAATAAACATTACCTTGCAAATCCAGCGTATCCGATACTGAGTCGTAGTTTGCAGCTTTCGATAATGAGCGCTGATCGGCGCGTGTCATTTCCACGTTGCCGTAATAACTGCTGATTTCGTTATCGAAAATTTCACCATAATCAGATTTAACATCTAAAGGTGACGATTCTCGTAAGTCTTTCCGTGGCTGATAACTAGAAGGAGCAACCGATCTAGTAGCCATACAATTTTGCCAGGGATCAACAGGTAGCTGCGATGTCAGCGTTGAAAAAACTTGCTCTTGCTGATGACTAAACGCCGGATCCAACCAACCTAAATTTGACGATGATGCCGCTGCTTTTACTGTCGCGGGTTCACCTTTAGGATCAGCACCCACTAATTTACAGTCCCAATTTTTATTTTCGCCAGTGGCTCCGCAAGCCCAACCTGGACGATTGCTTTCACCTTTAGGCAACACTTTTTTGGCGGCAGCGATACTGGGCTTTTCGAGCGGCTCGGACTCTTTTAGATCGCGCTGAGGAGTAGGTTCTGCTTTCGGTTCAATGGCTTTAGCGTCAACCGCATCTATTGATTTTGGTACAGTCGGCACTGGTTCCGCGATTAATTCCTCGGGCTCGGCTTGCTCGACAATTTTTGTCGTAGGTTTCGCAACGACAGGCTGTTTAATTGGCTGGGGCTGGAGACGTTCTGTAACAACTGGTTCGGCAACAATTGGTTGCACAGCCTCATCGGGTATGGGTTGGGCTTGTTTAACCGGCTCAGTTTTAACTGGCTGCTTAGTATCGGTAGTTTGTTCGGGTAAGGCATCCTTGCCTACGCAAACCCACTCTTTGCCATCTTTGCTCTGGTGACAATTCCATGCTGAATCATTGGCAGAAGCAGAATCAATAGCTGCGGTCAGCGAGGGCAAAAAAACCAGAAATAAGCGGCGGTACATAGATAATATGGGTTTATTAGCGTAGTGACTTGCAAATCGAATAAAATGCTTGGAGGCGCATTTTACCTTAAATCGTCTGCATCTTTATAACTAATCTGTTCCGAATCCTATGATACCCGATGACCCAAGAACCCAGGCCATGATCCATTGGCTTAACCATGACCTGGCATTAGCCATCGACACGATTGAGCCCGCTTCCAGTGACGCCAGTTTTCGCCGTTATTTTAGAGTCAACGTGGCCGATGACAGCTTTATTGTGATGGATGCACCGCCAGACAAAGAAGACGTTGCGCGCTTTATAAGAGTTGCCGACCTGTTGCGACACGCCAAAGTTAATGTGCCCATTATTTTTCAACAAAATCTGCATGATGGCTTTTTACTGCTGCAAGACTTTGGTTGCCAGTGTTTTTTAGATCGGCTTGATATAAATAACGCCGATAATTTGTATCAAAGTGCGTTTGATACCTTATTCAACCTTCAAAACAACACGCCATTAACCAACTGCGGCTTACCCGCTTATGACCAAGCATTATTAGAAAGAGAACTGGGCATTTTTACCGAATGGTTTTTAGGCAATAGATTCGGACTTGCCCTGCCCGAACAGCTCTGGAACATAACCCGTACCGTGCTGATTGATTCGGCACTGGAACAACCGGTCACTTGTGTTCATCGCGACTACCACTCTCGTAATTTAATGGCTACCGAGCAAGACTCACCCGGTGTGATTGACTTTCAAGACGCCGTCATCGGCCCAATTACCTATGACTTAGTGTCGTTGTTACGCGATTGTTATATTGCCTGGCCTGAGCCGCTTGTCGAACAATGGGTAAGTGCTTATTTTCAGCGACTTGAGCAAGCTAAATTGGTCGACTGTGGACTAGAACGATTCCAGCGCTGGTTTGATCTAATGGGTTTACAACGTCATCTGAAGGCTATTGGTATTTTTTCCCGCTTAGATTTGCGAGACGGCAAATCCGGCTACCTTCAAGATATTCCACGCACTCTCAATTACGTTACAGAGGTCGCGGCAAAGTATCCAGAACTTGCCGAATTTGGCGACCATCTCCAACAACTAAATTTATCCAAACAATTATCATGAAGGCGATGATTCTTGCAGCAGGCCGCGGCGAAAGAATGCGCCCATTGACTGACCACACGCCTAAACCACTGCTTGCCGCAGCAGGCAAAGCGTTAATTGAACATAACATCGAACAACTGGTGGCCGCTGGTTTTAACGACATTATCATCAACCACGCCCATCTCGGTCAGCAAATTGAACAGCGTTTGGGCGATGGCCGACAATTTAACGCCACCATCCGCTATTCGCCTGAAACAACAGCTCTGGAAACTGCCGGCGGCATTATTAAGGCATTACCTTTGCTCGGCGATGACGTGTTTTTAGTGGTTAACGGTGATATTGCCACTGATTTTCCGTTTGCCACACTCAAAAACCAACCCGTAAATCTTGCGCATCTGGTGTTGGTTGAAAATCCTGTCCATCATCCACAAGGTGATTTTGGCTTGGATAGCGCAGGCTTTGTCACTGAAACCGACACCAAAAAATTCACCTTCAGCGGCATTGGACTGTATCATCCTGACTTGTTCAGACAAATTCCGGCAGGTATTCATAAATTATTACCTTTACTACTCAAAGGCATTGCCAGCCGCGAAGTTTCAGGACAAGTGCATCCCGGTTTCTGGATGGATATAGGCACACCACAGCGCCTACAGGAGCTGGATTTTCATTACTCGCAACGGAGACCACACCATGCCTGATCATATTTATAAAAAAATCGAACTGACCGGCTCATCAAGCGTCGGCATACAAGAAGCCATCGAAAATGCGGTAAATAAAGCCGCGAAAACCATCCATGACATGCGCTGGTTTGAAGTTGTCGAAACTCGCGGCCATATTACCGATGGCAAAGTAGCTCACTGGCAAGTCACCATCAAAATCGGTTTTTCTTTAACCGAATAAAAGCGCACTGATGCCGCAGGTTATCGTTCTGATAATTTAACCACTCGACAAGCTCAAAGTTCAGCACGAATTACATCGATACAAACCATTCGTATCTAAATCAAGAGCTTGTCGATCAATCAATTTAGCACCAATATTTCTAACAGAAAAAATCAGCTTATAGGTATTTATACCTATATATAAAAATAATAAGGCACTAGAAAAACAATAACATACTGCTATAATCTAAACGAAATTATCACTATGTGAGTCATGGCTATGAGACATTACTGGAAGGTCGTTGTTTTTCTTGGATTGCAGCTTGCTTCCGTGATTGGTCATGCCCAGCAAGTTGATGTCAGTGCTTTGCGGTATTGGAATACCCCTGATCAAACGCGCATGACTTTTGACGTCACCAACTCCCCAGAACACCGCGTATTTTTGATGAACAATCCACCACGTTTGGTGATTGATATGCGCAATACCAAAGCAAAAACCAAGCAGGCTTTCCCACAACCTGCTTCTGATCATCCGCTTTTTTCTAAGCTGCGCTTTGCCACTAAAGACGGTAGTGACTTAAGAGTTGTAATCGACCTAAAACGGCCATTGAATTCAAAGACAGCGACGTTGCGCACTAATTCGCTTGATAGTAATTTATTGGTTATCGAATTATTGAGCAAAACAACCACCGCTAATAGCAATACCGAAACAAAAGTCGCAGCCAACAAGCCCGAAAATCCAATACCTGCAGTAAACATACTCTCTAAAAGCCAAACAACTGAAGCGTCTCAAACTGCCAACATTAAAACAGCCTCGCGCCCCGTTAAACCTATCGCCACGGTAGTACAAAAATCCAAAAGCATTGTTATCGCGATTGATGCCGGCCATGGCGGTAAAGACGTTGGTGCGCTGGGTGCCAGCGGCACTCAAGAAAAGCATGTCACGCTGTCTATCGCTAAAAAATTAGCCGCCCTGATCAACAGTCAACCAGGTATGAAAGCGGTGCTGACACGTAAGAATGACTATTATGTCGGCCTCAGACAAAGAATGCAGCTTGCTCGTGCCGGCAAGGCGGATTTATTTATCTCCATTCATGCTGACGCTTACCCAAATGAAACCGTCAAAGGTGCGTCAGTGTTTACGCTTTCCAGTAAAGGCGCCACCAATGAAGCCGCGCGCTGGCTGGCTGACAGTGAAAATGCTTCCGACCTGGTTGGCGGTGTGAGCTTAGGCGATAAAGATGAAATGCTGGCATCGGTGTTGCTTGATTTGTCGCAAACAGCAACCCAAGAAGCCAGTGATAACGTAGCCGGCAACGTGTTAAAAAACTTTGAGGACATCGGCGAACTGCATCACGGCTCGGTGCAGAAAGCTAATTTCATGGTGTTAAAATCGCCGGATATTCCGTCCATTTTGGTCGAAACCGCTTTTATTTCTAATCCCTCAGAAGAACTTAAGCTAGTTAATACCGCTCACCAAACTAAAATAGCCACTGCCATTTTTAATGGTCTCCGCAATTACTTTGACAAAACCGCACCCATTGAAAGCCGAGTCGCGGCACTTGATTTATAGTCATACAATCAATTTCTTTACGCTATCCCACGATGCAGCCTTGAGCTGCATCGTCATTTATAAGGCCCATAAAAATCCATGACCATTTCACTTGCAGAACTTGAACCGATAGTTCGCGAAGCCGGCAATATCGCACTGGCGCATTTTAAAGATTTAAAGCACCTGGCCATCAATAAAAAAGCCCCGCGCGATTTTGTCACCGCCGCCGATGTAGCGGTGGAAGCTTATTTAAAAGAAGCCTTAGGCAAAAAATATCCGCAATTTGGTTTTTGGGGTGAAGAAAGCGGACAAACGGCCAACCAAACTTCCCGTTGGGTGGTCGATCCTATCGACGGCACCCACTCGTTCTCCAAAGGCCAATATTTCTGGGCCGTCAGCGTTGCGTTAGAAATTGATCAGGAATTGGTAGCCGGTGTTGTTTATGCCCCAGCCCTGAATGATTATTACAGCGCCGCAAAAGGCAAAGGTGCATTCAAAAACGGCGAGTCTATTAGTGTATCGTTAGAAGATGATTTAGGTGATTCGATGATCGCCACCGGCTTTGCCTGCCTGCGCTCTTACCTGGAAGACAACAATCTGCAACGCTTTAGCCGTATTGCTCAAAAAACTACCGGACAGCGGCGTTTCGGTTCAGCAGCGTTAGATGTTTGCTTGGTGGCTGATGGACAGGTCGATGCTTTTTGGGAGCAAGAATTGAATCTTTACGACATCGCTGCAGGTGTTGTTATTGCCCGAGAAGCAGGTGCGACTGTGACTGATTTCAAAGGCAACGAAGGTGTTTTCCCCAAGCAAATTCTAGTCACCAACGGCAAGATTTTGGATCAATTGTTGCCGTTAATGTAACCAGCAAAAACACACATCAATCTGACGAATGCAGCCGTCAGATTGATGCTTTGCAACAAGCTTAAGCCAACTTGGCTTTTAAGAACTCAACCACCTCAGCCATCGGCACTTCTTCGTGCTCGGCACCACCCACTCTAGCCTTGTATTCAATTGTGCCGGCATCCAAACCGCGATCACCAAGAATGATGGTATGCGGAATACCGATCAATTCCATGTCTGAGAACATAAAGCCGGCACGGACTTTACGATCATCAAATAACACGTCAAAACCGGCTGCCTGCAAATCCTTATAAAGCTGTTCTGCTGCTTCTTTTAGACGCTCAGATTTATGCATATTCATCGGGCACAGCGCTACTTGAAACGGCGCCAGATTGCTGGACCAGATAATGCCTTTATCATCATGGCTCTGCTCAATAGCCGCCGCAACCACACGGGAAATACCGATACCGTAACAGCCCATCAACATAATCTGGTTCTTGCCGCCTTCGTTGATAACGCCGGCATTCATCGCTTCACTGTACTTGTTGCCCAATTGAAAGATGTGCCCGACTTCAATACCGCGCGCCAAGGTGATGTGGCCTTTACCGTCTGGGCTGGTATCACCTTCCACAACTGTACGCAGATCTTCGATTTGCACCGGCAGACTCAAATCGCGCTCCCAATTAACACCAGTGTAATGTTTGCCATCGACATTAGCGCCGGCAACAAAATCCGCCATTAACGTGACACTGCGATCAGCAATGATATTGATCGTCAACCCGATAGGTCCGATGGAGCCCGGTTTGCACTGACAAGCACTGAGCACTTCTTCGTCACTGGCAAAGGTTAGTGGCGACAAAACGCCTGCTATTTTTTCCGCTTTAATCTCATTTAAGTCGTGGTCGCCCCTTAGCAGCAGCGCCACTAAGGTATCGTCTTCGCCTTTAACAATCAGCGTTTTAAGACATTGACTGGCAGATACGTCAAAAAACCGACTCACATCTTCAATACTGTGTTGGTCGGGCGTGTCGACCAACGTCAATTGAGCGGTTGGCTGAGGACGAATGCCCGCAGGCGCAACTGCTTCAGCTTTTTCGACATTAGCCGCGTATTCGCTTTCTGTTGAAAAGGCGATGGCATCTTCCCCAGAATCTGCCAACACATGAAACTCATGCGACACCGCGCCGCCGATAGAGCCTGAGTCGGCAATCACCGCGCGAAAATTCAACCCCAGTCTATTGAAGATATTGGTGTAGGCCGTGTACATCACGTCATAGGTTTCTTGCAACGAGGCCTGATCGAGATGGAAGGAATACGCATCTTTCATCACGAATTCGCGCGAGCGCATGATGCCGAAGCGTGGACGAATTTCGTCACGAAACTTAGTTTGAATTTGGTAATAGGTAATAGGTAACTGCTTGTAGCTTTTCAGCTCGTTACGTGCCAAATCGGTGATAATTTCTTCGTGAGTAGGGCCTAAGCAAAAATCCCGATCATGACGATCTTTTAAGCGCGCTAACTCTGGGCCGTATTTTTCCCAACGGCCGGTTTCCTGCCACAACTCGGCGGGTTGCAATGCCGGCATCAATACTTCCAACGCCCCAGCCCTTTCCATTTCCTCGCGAGTGATTTTTTCCACCTTGCGCATGACCCGCAGCCCCAAAGGCAGCCAGGTATAAAGACCTGCGGCCAGTTTGCGGATAAGCCCTGCGCGAATCATCAATTGATGGCTGGCTATTTCAGCATCGGCGGGGGTTTCTTTAACGGTACTAAGAGGAAATTGAGAGGTACGCATGATGTCCGTAGGCAATATATAGATAAAACCGGCATTTTACCGATTTACAGCAGAGTTAGACAGCCGTACTGCAGCTTTTAACGCTGATTATCTGAGCTGGTAATTTATTGCAGCCCTTAATATCTAAAGACTCCGAAATCGGCAACTCTTTGCCACTTATTCGCGCCAAATTTATGACTCAGCCAACTATTACGGCAAAATATAGAACATATCTTATTGTTTTTAATGACATTAGAAAAATTGGCACACTATTGGCTTTAGTAATTGCAGATATAGAGTTTTAGATCACGAGGAGTCGATCATGGCAAAGAAAACAGCAAATCTGGCAGTTATCAGCAATAACTCATTTGAAGCGGCAAAAGCAGTCAACCTGCAACATTACGACATTAGCAGTGCATTGCAGACAAGCCTGGAATTTAGTGAGTTAGTGGCTATTTTCAGCAAAAAAATTGAACATTTTCTTCCGCATAGCGCTTATGTTTATAGCAATCCTGAATTTGGCCTGGAGATTAAACACGGTGTGTTCACTCAACATTATTGCAACTATGCATTAAAAGTTGAGCAACAACAATTAGGTGAACTAAAGCTCACTCGTCATTATCGTTTTAGCGAAGCTGATCTAAAACTATTGGAATCACTGTTGTGTTGTCTGATTTATCCATTAAAAAATGCCACTTTGTATCATCAAGCATTGAAGATGGCATATACAGACCCGCTCACACAAACCAATAACCGCGCCTCTTTTGATGATTCCGTAAAACGCGAAATGAGCTTGGCAATGCGTGGCAACAAAGCGTTATCTGTGCTGTTTTTAGACATCGATCATTTCAAAAGCATTAATGATCAGTACGGTCACTCTTGTGGTGATGTCGCGCTAACCGCTGTTGCGAAATGGATTAAGGAAAATCTACGCAGTAGTGATCTGGTATTCCGTTTTGGTGGCGAGGAGTTTGTAATTTTACTCAGTGACACTGATATTGAGGGCGCCAAATTATTGGCGGAGCGCATTCGCACTTCAATTGAGCAGCACACGCTGGCTTACGATATGAATGCCATTAAAGTAACGGCTAGCTTAGGAATAAGCAGCTTGTGTACTGAAGACACCTTAGATAGCTTTATCAGTCGTGCTGATAATGCAATGTATCAAGCCAAACGTGGCGGTAGGAATCAGGTGGTATTTGCGGCTTAACCGCTCAATGTTTGCCCTTGCTCAGTATGTCACTGACAATGGCTACTTTGGGGCACAAAGGATCAAGATAGTAGCGCCGACCTCAGACTCAACAAACCAAGTCAGAGATCGGCAACAGCTCAGTCAGTGCCTTGCCAGCCCATCATTTCAAAATTTCTTAAGGGCACTGAACAAATTAGAACGACGAACCAAAGCTTTCGCGGTAGCGCAATTTAAAGCTGTCCAGATCAAACACATGATTTTGTGTACCGTTATGTTCGATTTTGATGGTGCCTAGCAGCGAGGCGATACGCCCGGTAATTTCCCAACCTAATTCATTCGTCAATCCGTACAACAAACCAGCACGATAGGCGTCGCCACAACCAGTAGGATCGAGTAACGCATTAGGTTTGGCTGCAGGAATATCTATGGTTTTACCTTCGGTATAAATTTTCGAACCGTTTGCGCCTAAAGTGATAATCAATGCTTCAACTTTCTCAGCAATTTGTTCCAGCGTTAAGCCGGTACGCTGCTGCATCAATTCAGATTCATAGTCGTTTAATGTCACCCACGTAGCCAAATCCAAAAATTTAAGCAATTCTTCACCATCAAACATAGGCATGCCTTGGCCTGGATCAAAAATGAACGGTATGCCTTGCTCGGCAAACTGCTCAGCATGCGTTTGCATGCCTTCTTTGCCGTCCGGCGAAACGATGCCGATGCAAATGTCCCGATTAACAGGCACTGTATTCAGGTGTGAAAAACTCATCGCGCCCGGATGAAAGGCGGTGATTTGGTTATCGTCTTCGTCAGTAGTGATGTAAGCCTGACCGGTATATTGATCATCCAGAATATGAATAAATTCGCTAGATAGTCCATTTTGGCTCAACCACTGCGCATACGGCTCAAAATCATGACCGACTGTCGCCATGATTAACGGATCTTCGCCTAATAAATTGAGGTTATAGGCGATATTACCGGCACAACCGCCGTATTCACGACGCATAACCGGCACCAAAAACGACACATTCAGGATATGAATTTTTTCCGGCAGGATGTGTTTTTTGAATTGGTCATGAAACACCATAATGGTGTCGTAAGCCATAGAACCGCATATCAATGCACTCATTGTGTTCCTCTTAAAAAAGTAAAATAACTGACCAGGTGACGGCTGCCCAAACTAAGGACATCATCACCGCAGCCGAACCTATATCTTTAGCTCGGCCGGATAATTCATGGTGTTCCAGCCCTACCCTGTCCACCACCGCTTCAACTGCTGAGTTTAACAGCTCAACCAGCATGACTAAGACCATACTACCTACCAACAATAGTTTTTCAATATTGGTTTGCCCCAGCCAAATTGCCAGCGGAGTGGTGACTATAAATAGGATAACTTCTTGTCTAAACGCTTCTTCATGAGTCCAGGTCGCCTTAAATCCTGCCACCGAGAATATACAAGCGTTCATTAGGCGTTTAATGCCTTTGGCATTTTGATTAGCCATGGCGCATCCTTATTGATCAATCAGCGCTTGATAATCAGCGGCATCCAATAAACTTTCAAGATCAGCTAGATTGTCAGCTTTGACCGTAAATAACCAACTGCCGTAAGGATCTTCATTAACTTGTTCCGGCACATCGACCACCGCCTTATTGACCGCGACAATTTCGCCGGCAACCGGGCTAAATAAATCCGAAGCCGTTTTAACGGACTCAACCACTGCGCATTGTTCCTGTGCTTCAACTTGACGCCCTACTTGCGGCAGCTCAATAAACACCAAATCGCCCAATTCTTGTTGCGCAAAATCGGTAATTCCTACGTGTACCAAATTATTTTCTTCTACTTTCACCCATTCGTGGGTCGGTGCGTATCTTAAATTGGTGGGTAAATTACTCATCGTTAGTTCGCTCTCAATTTTTATAGGGTTATTTTATTAGGTTGTTTTGGGCTCAAGCATAACGCGCAATTTTGCAAAAACAATAAAAAACGCGCTGTTCATTGTGGCTGCTCTTATAATTTGTGCATTTTAAGCATACGTTGATTGCATTATTTCACATGAATACTTTGATAATCGCCTGTTTTTTGGTCGCAGGCCTGCTGCCGGTTATTGCTTCGTCTGCCGATGACGACGATAACAAACCAACAAAACCGAAAAACGCAGAGGTAACGGGGGTTGTTTTGCCTGGCACGGCACAATCGAAAGCGGGAATAGAAACCCAAGCAATTCAAGCGGCCCATCACCATTTAGAATTATTGACCTACGGTAAAGCCATCAATATTCAGCCGCTACTCGCTTTGCGGCACCGCTACTTATTAGCGCTATCGGAAGGCAACAGCACCAAGGCCAGACTGACTCAATCAGAACAAAGCATCAATCGGGCGCAAGCATTGTATAACCACGGTGTGACAGCAAAACGACAGCTACAAGAGCAACAAGCACAATGGCAAAACAATCAAGCACAAGCAAATGCCTCGCAACTGCAAGCGCAAGCCATTATTGACGAGGCTCGTTTGGATTGGGGTAACACCTTAACCGATTGGGCATTATCCGCGGATGCCAAACCCCTCAATGCCTTTCTGACAGGTAAACAAGTCCTATTACAAATCAGCTTACCGGCTGGCAAACAATTAGCCGATGGCGTGACTGACATCGCTGTGGAATCTTCAGGCAAGCGGCCTCAAGCCACGTCTGCCAAGCTTATTTCCTCCGCACCCCAGATTGACAGCACGGTGCAAGGTGCCAGTTATTTTTTCGCCAGTGCAGATCCACACTTAAAGCCCGGCATGCGCGTTTCAGCGTGGGTGACTGAACAACAGGACGCCTTAAGTGGCGTCAACGTGCCCAAATCGGCACTGCTTTGGTATCTCGATCAAGCTTTTGTTTACGTTAAAAGCGCTGCCGGCAAATTCAGTAAGCGTGTAATCAACGGCTACACAGCAACTCCAGAGGGCTATTTTGTTAGTGACGGGCTTGAAGCGGGAGAGCAAGTAGTAGTTATCGGAGGCCAACTGCTGCTTTCAGAAGAATTACGGGGACAATTGCAGGATGATGATTGAAAAATGCTGAATTCTATCGATAAACAACACCTCATTAGTTCTAGTCGCAGCTCCGCATGTTAGCTAATATCATCCGCTTCTCGATCCGCTTTCACAGCGTTGTTATTGCGCTTGCCTTGATTATTCTGCTTTACGGCGGTTATAGCTTCACTAGCGCCGGGCTGGACATCTTTCCTGAGTTCTCCCCCAAACGCGTCATTATCCAAACCGAAGCCTCGGGACTATCTGCCGAACAGGTTGAGGTGTTAGTCACCCAACCGATTGAAAAAACGCTTAGCGGTTTAATCGGGTTGGAGCGCTTAAACTCGGAATCTATTCAAGGTTTATCAGTGATTACCGCGACGTTTATTGAAGACAGTGATGTCTATCGCAACCGACAACTTATCAACGAACGTTTGGCAGGTCTGGTCTCGCAATTGCCGCCGCGCATGACTCCGGTGCTGGTGCCGTTGTCCTCATCATCGGCGACGGTACTGACCTTGGGGCTACGGGCAGACACCCAACCGGCAATGGCGTTACGCAGTTTTGTCGATTGGACTTTGATTCCGCGTTTATTAGCCGTGCCGGGCGTTGCCGATGTCAATGTCTTTGGCGGAGATGTGCAACAGTTGCAAATACAAGTTAATCCGGAACAGTTACGACGTTTTAACCTAACCCTGGATGATGTTATCCAGGCCGCAGCCCAGGCGGGCAAGATTCAAGGCGCAGGGTTTATAGAAAATGACAATCAGCGCTTTACCTTACAGCTAACCGGTCAACCCGCTAATCCAGAGCAATTTGCCAATATCATGGTCAAAAGAGACCAGGGCCGCAGTATTAAATTGGGCGACGTCGCTAGTATCAGCTTTGCACCGGAACCTGCCATCGGTGCCGCGCAAATTATGGGCAAACCCGGTATTGTCCTGATGGTGATTGGTCAATACGGCACTAACACCTTGACCGTATCCCGGCAGGTAGAGCAAGCGCTGCAAGAGTTCGAACCGGTTTTTAAGCAGCAGGCGATAGCTTTTTACCCGCAGTTATTTCGCCCTGCCGATTATATTGAAACATCGCTGACGCATTTAACCGGGCATTTATTGCTGGGCGGTGTGTTTGTACTGATTGTGCTGTATGCATTTTTATTTAATGCTCGTACCGCGCTGATTTCTGCGTTGGCAATTCCAGTGTCGTTGTGTGCGGCCGTGATTGTGCTGCTGGCAACCGGCAACAGTCTGAATGTCATGGTGTTGGGCGGCTTAGGAATAGCCTTGGGCGAGGTGGTCGATGACGCCATTATCGACACCGAAAACATTTTCCGGCGCCTGCGCGAAAATCGTTTATTACCGCAACCTTTGCCGGTTGTTGATGTGGTTTATCAAGCATCGCTGGAAGTACGCGGCTCAGTGGTTTATGCCAGCTTTATTGTCGCTTTGGCATTTGTGCCTTTGCTGACCTTAAGTGGCGTCGCCGGACGGTTATTTGCGCCGCTGGGATATTCCTACATTCTGGCCATTTTAATGTCGCTGTTCGTCGCACTCACCTTAACACCCGCACTTTGCTATGCGCTGCTGGGCAGCATTATCGATAAGACCAGTGAACCACCGCTTATCAGCCGCTTAAAACCGCTGTACGAAAAATCCCTGCTGTTGGTTATGAGACATTTCAAAGCATTTCTGACCACCTGCATCATTGTCTGCCTATCAGGCCTGGCGTTGCTATTTGGTTTCGACAGCAAGTTTTTGCCGGAATTGCGCGAAGGCCACTATATGGTGCATACCTCCAGTATGCCCGGCACCTCCCTGCAAGAATCCATCCGCATAGGCACCAAACTCACTGAACAAATATTAACAATCGCCGGCGTGCAATCGGTATCGCAATGGGCCGGACGCGCGCAACGTGGCGCCGATACTTACGGCAGTCATTACAGTGAATATGAAGTTCGACTTAAATCGCTATCCGGCGCAGAACAACAGCGCGTCTTGGATAAGCTGCGCGAGATGCTTACTGAATTCCCCGGCATTTCGTTTGAAGTTAATAGCTTCTTAACAGAACGAATTGACGAAACGGTATCCGGTTACACCGCACCGGTAGTCGTCAATCTGTACGGTAACGACTTGAATGCGCTGGATGCCAAAGCTCAACAGCTAGCCAAATTGATAGGCAACATTGAAGGTGCCGCTGATGTGCAAATGCGCTCACCGACAGGCATGCCCTTGCTGCAAATCAATCTGAATCACGAGCAATTAGATTTATGGGGTGTGCAACCGGGGCAAGTGATGGACATGTTGCAAGCGACTTACGAAACCAAGGTGGTCGGCAAATCTGTGCGAGGCAATCAAATTATCGATATTGCAGTGAGTTTACCGCCAATACTCCGGCAACAACCCGAGGCTATCGGCAGTTTGCCACTCAAAACACAGGACAGCGCAGTCATTACACTTGACCAAGTAGCGCAAATCACCCATGCGTCCAGCCGATATAATGTTTTGCATCAAGGCGGCCGGCGTCACCAAACCGTCACTTGCAAAGTCATTAATCGGGATTTGGATGCGTTTATCAAGGAGCTTAAATCTAAGGTGCTGGACGATAGTGCTTTTTCCGCCGATATGTATCCTGAATTTACCGGGGCTGCCTTTGAGCAAGCCGAGGCGCGCAAATCATTAATACTGAACTCATTGCTCGCAGGCGCGGGCGTGTTGATGTTTATTTATCTAGCCTTAGGATCAGTGCGCCACGTTGGCTTAACCCTGCTCAATCTGCCGTTTGCGTTGCTTGGCGGGGTTGTCGCTGTACTGCTGACCGGCGCGACCTTATCGGTGGGTTCCGTCGTGGGCTTTATCACTTTATTTGGTATTACCGTGCGCAACAGCATCATGCTGCTGACACATTATCGCCACTTGGTTGAAGTTGAAGGCAAGCACTGGGATTTGCAATCGGCGATTGCGGGAGCTCAGGATCGATTACCCTCTATTTTGATGACAGCGTTAGTGACCGCGTTGGCAATGTTGCCGATTGCAATCAATAGCGACAGCGCCGGGCGAGAAGTGATGGGGCCGATGGCGGCAATTATAATTGGTGGTTTGGCATCGTCGACAATATTGAATTTATTGCTGCTGCCGGGAGTGTTATTGCGCTATGGCAAGTTTGGGAAGGTGGCGGGCTAGTTGCACTATCTAACCTTCGTAGACAGTGCAACATCGGTATCGGAACGCAGATGATTTTAAAATCAGTCCACCAAACCGCCCAATCCAGATTCTAACGCTAGGATTTCCGGGAGTTTTTCGCTAATAAACTGTTCGCTCAACCCCAGCTTTTCAGCCACATTGAACGGAAAAACTCGCAAAATGTCTTCAACGGTTAAGCCCTTTTGATGACTTTCACTGATATACCGAGCCAAATAAACCACGTTGGCAGGTTTAGACACGTCATCACTAGCCAACGGATTGCCAGAGCGCGCAACAGTTTCAATCAAATCGGGTGAAAAGTGCCAGCGACGGCATAATTCCGCGCAAACCTCTTCGCTGGTAAATCCCAAGCGGGATTTTTCAATCACGGCACGAGCATTGCCGCCTTTAACATGTTGATCAATTTCACTGGCCGCTGCAGGCGCGCCCATGTGGATTAAAATATTGCCTAATTGGCTTATTAGGCCAGCGGTAAATACCAAATCAGGGGCGACTTTGCTTTCCGCTGCCAGCCATTTTGCATAGGTAGCCGTATTAAAGCTGTTGCTCCAAAAACTTTTAATATCAACGCCTTCAATTTTAGGTATTGACCCAACTAAACCCGAGGCAATTACCAGCGTTCTAAGTTGATTCATACCCAACATAAACACCGCTTCCTGAATGGTGCCGATTTTTCTGGATAAGCCAAAATGCGCCGAATTTACTAAGCGCAACACTTTCAGTGAAATCACCTGCTCTTTCTCGACATTTTTGGCAATGTCATCAAAATTGGTTTTAGGGTCATTAAATTGAGTGATAAGGGTTCGCACAACCTCAGGAATTTGCGGCAGGTTATGGATTTTGTCGAACAATTGATTCATTTCTACTTTCATAAGATTTGCACTCCAGTTTTATAGTTTGCATCGAGTATAGTTGAAAAATTTCAACACAAAGCCAAGCAGCGCATATCATGCAGCCCTAGCCCCCAAAAGGAATAACGATAGTGCCTAACCCTGAAACTGATAACCAACACTTTTTCGATACCAACAAAGCCAGAGAAAAAGCCTGCGCCGCTTGGTTAAAAGCCCAGAGCAAGGCAGTTAGAAAACCGATTTTAATCGCCGCCGGTGCCGGCATATTGAATGGCTTAGGAGTGATAGCTCAAGCGGCGTTGCTCAGTTTTATTCTGCAAGCACTGATTATCGAACATGCAACCTGGCAAGTTTTAACTAAACCTGGATTGCTATTGCTGGCCGTTTTTATCGTTCGTAGCCTTTGCGTTTACTGGCAGCAAACATCTGGTTTTGAAGCCAGTGCGCAAATTAAAGCTTCGCTAAGACAAGCGCTGTCGGCAAAATTTGCCGCACTTGGCCCCGCCTTTATCAAACACCAACAAAGCGGTGAGCTGGCGACAATCCCATTAGAGCAAGCAGAAGCACTGGAGGCTTATTTTTCCCGATATTTACCTCAACAATTTATCGTCGGCATATTGCCCTTGGTGATGATAGCCGTGGTGATGCCTATTAATTGGGTGGTCGGAGTGATTTTTGTACTGACTGGGCCGTTAGTGCCGGTGTTTATGGCATTAGTCGGCATGGGCGCGGCCTCAGCCCAACGTAACCAATTTTTGGCAATGGCCAGAATGGGCGGCTATTTTCAGGATCGTTTACAAGGACTCAGTACGCTCAAGCTGTTTGGTCAGGCTTGGCAGGAGTTAGACAACATCAACCGTATCGCCGATGATTTTCGCGAAAAGACCATGGCCGTGTTGCGTATCGCGTTTTTATCTTCAGCAGTGTTGGAGTTTTTTAGTGCCGTTGCCGTGGCGCTGGTGGCGGTATATGTCGGCTTGGGCTTGTTGGGTGCCATTCAGTTCGGCCCGGCTCAAAACATTACCTTAAGCGAAGCTTTATTTGTGCTGCTGCTGGCCCCTGAATTTTTTATGCCGCTCAGACAATTGGCTATTTATTACCATGATAAAGCTGCAGCAATTGCTGCAGCTGACGCGATACTTGGCATTTTGGAACAGCCTGAAGTGTTGGTTCGACCGTTCGTCCAAAGTTCTGGCGACGTATTTCTTCATTCTGAAAACACACACCCCATGATCGAATTTGACCAAGTCGATAAAACCTATGGGCAACGTCAGGTTCTAACAGCTATCAATCTGACCATCAGAACAGGCGAAAAGATTGCCTTAATCGGCGAATCGGGTGCGGGTAAAACCACCTTGATCAATTTGCTGCTGGGCTTTGAAGCGCCAACGCATGGCCGGGTATTGCTGGCTGGACAACAGATTACGCAAGAATGGGCCGCACAGCACATTGCCTGGGTGGGACAAAACGCCGGCGTATTTCACTGCACGTTACGCGACAACATCGCAATCGCCAATCCCGGCGCCAGCGAACAGGCTATCGTCGATGCTGCAATCGCGGCGGGTGTGACCGAATTCAGCGAGCAACTGCCGGAAGGCTTGTTAACACCTGTGGGCGAGCGCGGCTATGGCCTGTCGGGCGGCCAAATACAACGACTGGCATTGGCACGGGCATTCTTAAAAAATACCGACATCATTATTCTGGATGAGCCGACCGCCAATCTGGATACCGGCAGCAAAACCTTATTGCTAAACACTATCGACCGGTTGTTCAAAGATAAAACGCTACTTATCGCCAGTCATGATGCCGCGGTGATTGAGCGGCTACCCCGCCAAATTGTTTTGCAACAAGGACGGTTAGTGTCATGAAAGATCTTTGGTTTTTTTTCACCTTATTTAAGCCGCAACGTTTTTGGCTGATATTAGGCTTGTTATTGTCATTGCTGACCACTGTTTCGGGGATTGCTCTATTAACGCTGTCCGGCTGGTTTATCAGCTCATGCGCGATTGCCGGTAGCGTAATTACCTTTAACTTTATGCTGCCTGCCGCGCAAATTCGCACGCTGGCGATAATCCGCACATTGGGACGTTACTGCGAGAGAGTGGTGACTCACGAGGCGACTTTCCGGGCCTTGGCGAACATCCGCAGCTGGTTATTTCAACAACTGATCCCATTAGCGCCAGGGCGCTTGTCTACCTTACGTAGCGGCGATGTGTTATCTCGCCTGACTGCCGATGTCGACGCATTGGACGCCTTTTATTTGCGCCTTGTTGCCCCGGTATCAATCGCAGCTTTCGGTATGCTGGGCGTGGCACTGTTTTTATGGTTTTATTCCTGGCAAATCAGCCTGGTCACGTTAGTTATGCTGCTGATTGCCGCTGTCTGGGTACCATGGCTTTTTAACCGGCTCGGGCAGATGCATGCAGAACGGCTTGTGGTACTGTCTACCAACTTTAGAATTCGCCAGCTTGAGCTGCTGCAAGGCTTGGCCGATTTACTGGCCTATCAGGCTTATGAGCGTTTTGCCGATGTACTGGCAGAAGTATCAACACGTATGATTGCTACCCAGCGGCAAAATAATCGCCTGACCGCAATTTCTTCGGCGCTCACCTTACTGCTTGGTCAAACTGCCTTGCTAATAGCATTAACAGTTGCTGCGTTGGCTGTTGTCGAAGGCTCGTTGACGGGCGCAGATGCAGCATTGGTAATTTTTTGCGTGCTGGCTGCATTCGAATTAGTGACTCCCCTACCACAAGCCATGCAAATGCTGGGCAAAACCCAAAAGGCAGCTCAACGCATTCGACAAATTGCTGAAATGTCACCGACGGTAGTGCAAGAAAGCCCAGTGCTCGATTTGCCGGATGGTTGTGATTTACGCCTAGATCAAGTCAGTTTTCGCTATAACCCGCAACAAAACTGGCTGCTAGACAACATTAGTCTTGATATTCCTCACGGCAGTAAATTAGCCATTATCGGACCTAGCGGTTCAGGCAAAACTACTTTGCTGCATTTACTTATGCGCTTTATCGATCCCGAACAAGGCGACATACAACTTGCCGGACAGCCAATTAAGCAGCTAGACCCTGACGCCGTGTTAACCCGATTTGGTGTGTTGTCGCAGCGCAGCCAGTTGTTTGCCGCCACCATCAAAGAAAATCTGTTGATTGCCAAACCCGATGCCAACCCATTGGAATTAGACTCGGCCATTAATGCGGCGGGTTTACAGACTTTTATTCAGCAATTGCCCAACGGAATTAATACTTGGGTGGGCGAAAGCGGCGTGAAAGTGTCGGGCGGCGAAGCACGACGCATCGCCCTAGCGCGGCTGTATCTTAAAAATGCCCCAATATTGATTTTGGATGAGCCTACCGAAGGTTTAGATAGTCATACCGAGAACGAAGTTTTTAACGCATTGGCTAAATTTTCCGTAGATAAAACCTTAATTATGGTGACGCATCGCAGTGCCGGATTAGGCCTTGTTGATGAGATTTATCACCTGCAGCAGGGGCGGCTGTTAACAGTTACCCACAGTAACAATCAATAACTTACAGAAGCTTTTTTAGTATCGACTCAAAATCGAAAATATATCGTAAGTCATTGATATTTTATATCTTTGTACGATTGTTTAGTTTTTATACAATTTAACGTAAGGGCAGTAATTACCGCCGTTTACAGGCCAATAAAACAATCAATCCACAGAGTTATCCACAGCTTTTGTGTATAACTGGTTTAAGCGGATATTTGGATTGGACACCGTCGATTATCTTGTTAAAGAGGAGGTAGGTATTAGAGAAGCTGGCGACGAATATCAGCCGCATCAAGAATGGTGAAAAGAGAGCAATGTTTTTAACGCATTGACTAAATTTGCCACAGATAAAACTTTAATTATGGTGACTTATCGAACCGCCGGATTAGGGCTTGTTAATGCGTTTTATCACCTGCAGCAAGAACAGCTGTCAAGACTTACCCACAATAACAATCAATAACTTAGAAGCGCTTTTTTAGTATCGACTCAAAATCGAAAATATCACGTAAGTCATTGATATTTTATATCTTTGTAGGATTGTTTAGTTTTTATACAATTTAACGCAAGGGCAGTAATTACCGCCGTTTACAGGCCAATAAAACAATCAATCCACAGAGTTATCCACAGCTTTTGTGTATAACTGGTTTAAGCGGATATTTGGATTGAAAGCGCCGTCCTTGGCGCGATGATTATCTTGTTAAAGATGAGGTAGGTATTCTGGGAGGTGGCTACGAATATCGGCCGCATCAAGAGTAGTGATATTTTTATCCAGCTCCAAAGTCACTAATTTTTTAACTTGCTCGTTCAAATGACTGCGTAGCAAACCTAAAAATGAAGGTTCGGCAACAATCACTAACTCGTCAAAATGTTCATTGTTATGTGTTTTTTCCAGAAAAGCCGCAACCAAGCGAGCAAAGTTATCGGCTTCGTGTTTTTTCGGGTCGGTCTCTTGTTCAAGTGCATGACCGCCGCCCCCGGTACTTTTGATTCTGCCAGGTAGATCGGACGTAATATCTCGATCATGCAAGCGATTTTCAGAATTCGTCAGTGTTTCGATTTCTTCTAACGGCGCAGAATGTGTTTTTGCGTTAAAAAATCGTGCCTGAGTGTTATCTGCAACGACGATCCAGATTGGTTTCATGATGATCTCCTATTAATGAATGGCATTGGTGAGATAAATTGCGGCCAGTTATCTTGAAACAAGTGATGGCTGAAATCTCATAACCGCAATCTGATTATGGGGGTAATAAAGACCATAACAACCATAAATATGCAGCAACTTCTATTTAATTATTATTGGTAATAATATTAATTTAATTTATTTCAAACAGATATAGGTATTTATACCTATATCTGTTTCTTATTTTTCACTCAAAAAATATCGATTATATTTTTTTATTCATTTAGTTAATTTGAGCCGTCTAATTTAGATGGATTAATGATGTCCATTAAGCGCTTAAATTTGACAACAATATTAAAGGCGGTAGGTTCAAACTGACAAAAATGCACTGTTTTTAAAGTCACCGGCAAGCTTCTTGGTGATAAAAAAAATCTACGGTGCAAATTTTGATTTTTTGACCAATATGAGGTGATTAATGAAGCGCCAAGCAATGTTCTCCGCCCTTGCCATGTTATTTTTAACACAGACGGTTAATGCCTACGGCTGCTCAGATTCGTCCTCGGTCCGCTATCGTCGTACTCCGCTCCACTAGTGTTACGCTTCCTGTACTCCTTCTTGGAAGCCGAGTAATGCAAAAAATGTGGCACTATTTTTGGTTTAAACCGGTTGATGTCCGGCAATTTGCTATTTTGCGCATAAGTTTTGGCTATCTGTGCGCCGTGTATTTGGTTCAATTATTACCCTTGGTAGACGCTCACTTTAGTGGCAACAGTTGGTTGGCAAACGTGCAACTGCCTAAGCTATTAAATTGGGGAACTTGGTCGCTTTTTAACGTGCCGCTCGGCAGTTATAGCGCTCTATATAGTTATGCCGTCCTCATATCAGGGATAGGCGCGACCATTGCCATGATGGTTGGCTGGAAAACCCGGTGGTCAACGTTTATTACCTGGCTCGTACTGGCGTCACTGTGGAATAGAAACCCGCTGCTGTTGGATGGAGATGATGCTGTATTAAAAGTGATGGCGTTTTATTTGCTGTTATCACCTTGCGGCGGGGCTTGGTCCATTGATGCGCAATACAATAAATTGCCGACAGAAGCCGCGGTTTGGCCCTTGCGGTTAATACAATTTCAAATTGCATTAATCTATTTTGTTTCCGGCTGGGTTAAATTCCATAGCGCAGAGTGGTTGGACGGATCGGTTTTACAATATGTACTGAGCCACCCGCATTATTCCCGATTCGACTGGTCTGGCTATTTTAAAAGTGCGTGGTTCGTTGGCATGCTAAGCGTATTAGCCGGCATCATACGTTGGTGGGAGTTGCTGTTTCCCTTTTTACTGCTAAATAGCTATTTGCGGCGATTATCGCTAGTGCTTGGCATAATCTTTCATATTGGTTTGCTGGTAACCATGAACCTGCGTTGGTTTCCAATCATAATGCTGGCCTTATACCCGGCTCTATTATCAAGCCATGACTTTAGGCGTTTTTTACAGATCAGCACTTTTAACAAAAATGCCAAATCTTGCTCAAATTAAAAACTGATGTTACGCAGTTTAGATTTTAAAATTATTGTGTCGCACGCGACGATATTTTGAATCGGGTTCTCGCACCCGAAGGCGTGATACTTTCTTTTGCGCGGCCAAAAGAAAAAGCCGCCCGGACACCGCTTATTTCCTGCGCGCTGCCCGTTGCCATCGGGGGTTGCCAAATGGGGCTCCTGCCCCATTGTCAACGCACGGCATGCCCGATAAAGCGGGGCAGGCTCTCCTTGCCGTGCCCCTACGGGCTATTCCCGATGGCAACGGCAGTGCTCGGCGCGGTATACGGGAGTTTTGGTTACGCTACGCGTAACATCCATTAAGAATGGCAGCAGGACTATCTATACCATTCGGAAATCAATATTCGACACTCAGCTTGCCATTGACATTCTGTTTCTTCACAAAGTCTATTAACTTCAGAACGGAAGCAAGGGCGATGTTTTGTCGCTTGTTGAATTGCATGTACCAGTTCTAGTTCTGAAATTAAGTTTTCCGGATTTTCAATGCCAATTAATTTGGCCACCTGCTGTAAACCCAGCATTGTCATTGGTCCATCTTCTTCCAGCATTGCAACGTATGTGGCTATCAGCATTTCTGAATAGTCTATCTCGGCCTCAAGCCAATCGTTTAGCGCTCTACCCGGTTTAAAGCCCCTGGCTTGTGCTTTGAAATAAGCCGCTTCTGCAATCCATTGCTGCCGGTTTCTGGTGTTTATCCGGTCACTTATCATTATCTCGATCCGGTGTTAACGGAAGTTTTAATAATTTCTATTTCTTTGGAATCGTAATGGTCAAAACGCCGTTACGGAAATTGGTTGCAATCTTGGTCGCATCTGCAGGCCCGGGTAATGTGATGACTCGTTCGAGTTCACCCATAAAGCGTTCGCGGTACTGATAATGCCCATTCTTATCATCGGTTTCATTTTTCGCTTGTTCTGTTTTAATTGAGATATGCAAACGTTGATCGTCCAGTTTCACATTAACCGAAGACTCATCAGCGCCGGGTGCATTCACGGTCACAATAAAACGATCCGGCTTTTCTTGTAAATCGACATCCGGGGTTTTACTCAAACTGCCCAAAGGCGTATTCATGTGAAAACGTGAAAAGGAATCGCCAAACATCTTTTCCATTTCATGTTGCATCCGTTGTATTTCCGCATAGGGATTCCATGCCTGGTGGTCATTGGCATCCGGCTTTGATGAGGGCAGCTTGGGTAATTTGATTGAAAAACTGCTTGTTTGACTGTCCTGCCCACTCAGTTGATTAAGCCGGTCATTTAACTTAAACACCATATAAGTCTGTACGCCCAGGATAATCAAGACTAAGGCGACGACAGCGCCAATAGTTTCATTTTTCATCTGTGTTCTCCTGAATTCCCTGCTGACCTGATGTAACAACTAACTGTTCAACTCATTGTCATCGGCAGTAATCTGCGTGAAAGAAAATCATTAAAAAATGATTAAATTCACCGTTGAAATATTTAAAATAAAAAATGCTTTCCATACTCAAATTAATTAAATGAGTACATAACAAAAAATACGATGGGGATTATTTTGATTAGAAATACAGCGAAAAGATATTTGTATAAATACCTATGTGTTTATACTTATGGCAACCTCAACAAACATCATTCTGATGTCACTTTTCCATCGCAATTTTCAGTGCGTCGTCTACCTTTTCCAACCAGATAAACTGAAGCTTATTTCTTACTGCTTCGGGTATTTCTTCAAAATCTCTTTGATTACGAGCAGGCAGCAGCACTGTTTTTATGCCTGCTCTAGCCGCCGCAATGACTTTCTCTTTAATACCGCCGACCGGTAATACCAACCCACGCAGGCTAATTTCCCCGGTCATTGCCACGTCGCTAAACACAATCCGTTCAGAAAACGCGGAATAAAGGGCCGTAAACATGGCAACGCCGGCACTGGGGCCATCTTTAGGAATGGCGCCTGCAGGCACATGTACATGGATGTCGTTTTTTTCGAAGATTTCCGGATTTAATCCCAAGTCATGAGCTCGTGATTTCACCAGACTGAGGGCGGCTTGGGCGCTTTCTTTCATCACCTCACCCAGCTGACCGGTCAAGATCAACTTACCGTTACCGGGTACGCGAGCGGCTTCGATAAAAAGTATATCGCCGCCGACCGGTGTCCATGCTAGCCCGGTAGCAACGCCAGGCACGCTGGTGCGCATGGCAACATCGCTATCAAACTTTTTCGGCCCCAAAATGCCAGGAATGTTTTCGGCATCAATCCGCTCATTGGCGATGAGCCCTTCGGCAATACGCATGGCGACATGTCGACATACTGCACCGATTTCACGTTCCAAATTCCTACACCCAGCTTCACGGGTGTAATCCTGAATAATGGTTGACATGGCACTTTCGGTAAGTGTGAATTGCTCAGCGCTTAAGCCGTTACTTTCAAGTTGCCGAATCACCAGGTAGCGTTTGGCAATCTGGAGTTTTTCTTCGGAGGTATACCCGGTTAATTCGATTACTTCCATCCGGTCGCGTAACGGCACAGGAATGCTGTCCAGGACATTGGCTGTACCAATGAACATGACATGGCTTAGATCAAACGGCATAGCCAGATAATTATCGCGAAAGGTTGAATTTTGCTCGGGATCCAATACTTCCAGCAACGCTGATGACGGGTCGCCCTGAAATCCGGACCCGAGCTTATCCATTTCATCCAGCATAAATACCGGATTATTAGTGCCTGCTTTATGGATTGATTGAATAATATTGCCCGGCAATGCACCGATATAAGTGCGCCGATGACCTCTAATCTCGGCTTCGTCATGCAATCCGCCCAAGCTGGCACGTATAAATTCACGCCCAGTAGCGCGCGCTATGCTGCGACCCAATGAAGTTTTGCCGACGCCGGGCGGGCCGACAAAACACAAAATCGGGCTTTTGCCATTCGGGTTTAGTTTGCGTACCGCCAAAAACTCCAAAATGCGTTGTTTGATTTTATCCAGGCCATAATGGTCTTCATTAAGGATTTCCCTGGCTTTGGTAATATCAATGACCGTGGCACTTGCCTTGGACCACGGTAATTCCGTCAGCCAATCAAGATAGGTACGCAGCATCGAATATTCACCGCTGGCATCAGACATGTGCTGTAGGCGACTGAGTTCTTTACGTGCTTGCTTTTCTGCTTCTTCAGGCATTTTAGCGGCACTGATCGCCTTGCTGATTTCTTCAATTTCCGCGGCACTGCCTTCGTCGTCACCCAATTCCTTTTGGATAGCTTTCATTTGCTCGCGCAACACGAATTCGCGCTGGCGCTGCCCCATCGTTTCCTGGGTTTGTTCATTAATCTTGTTGGACAGTTTTAACACTTCAATTCGGTAATTGAGTAATTCCAGAAGCTTGTCGATGCGCTCTTGAATATTAAAGAGCGACAACACGTCTTGTTTCTCTTCAGGCTTTACAATCAAGTAACTGGCAATCAGGTCGGCCAGCATGGTCGGCGAGGTGATTGAGCGAATTGCATTTACCAGTTCATCAGGCGCATGCCGAATCTGAGTAAGCACATCTAAAACTTCCAGCGCTTTTTGTTTGAGCGTGATGACGCGTGCTTCAATATCCTGAGAATTAATCTCCGGCTCTTCGTAACGCTCAACTCGTGCGACCAGAAACGGATAGCCCGGCAAAAACTCATGTACGCGAAAACGCTGCACCCCCTGACAAACAATGTGGTGGGTAGCATCGGGCGCGGTTAAATAGCGCAAGATTTCCGCGACAGTACCGATCGTGTACAGATCATTGGCACCGGGCTCTTCATCCATGTCGCGTAATTGCATGAGCAATCCAACCGGTTTTTCGGAACGCACCGCATGTTGTACCGCAGCAATAGACGCTTTACGTCCCACCACCAGCGGAGAAATATTTTGTGGGAACAGCACAGTCCCACGCATCGGCACAATAATCAGTGCATCCGTAGGGATGGCCGGCAATTGCAGCGGAACCTCTTGATTTATTTCTGGCGATAGCTCTTCTGCATCCGGAGTGGATCCCAAAAGTAACTTTTTCAGGTCCTTTATTTGCATGAGAATGCTTTATGTTTTGCGCAGTGTGATTAACAAACAACCGTTCTCAAATACACGCGTGTGTATTTCGAAATGGCCGGCTGGCAGTTCGACACGTCGCTTAAATTGTCCGTAGGGTATTTCAAGGCGTCTGATATATGACTCTGTACTGGTAGGTAAGCGACGATGCCCGTCAATGACCAAAAACCCATCTTCCAGCAGGACATCTAAATGCTCCGGTGCAACGCCAGGCAATGCAATCATGACGTTGAATTCACAACTGGTTTCGTAAATATCGATAGGCGGTTCCCACATTGGGCGTTTTGCGTTCATAACGGCGGGTCTAAAGAACTGCCTATGCAGGCGTTCAGCGCGATCCACAGTTTCGCAAGCTTCTGTCCACATCCAGGTTTCAAGATTAGGTAATGGCATAAAGGGAGATTTGATGTAGTTGCGGTTTAATGTTGCTCAGTATGTCTTGATTAGCCGCCACTAATAAATAGGTACAATTACCTATATTGATAATTCATCACACTTACCTTTCAGGAGTGCCATGAAAAGTAATATGCCTGAAATAACTTGTGATGCTATTTAACCTCAATGGTTTTACGTTTGGTCTTTTCAGTTTTTGGAATAATTACTTTTAATATGCCATCGGCAAAAGAGGCTTTTGCATTATCACCATCAACATTTTCCGGTAACGACAAGACACGTTGAAAATCACCTCGCGTTATCTCACGATGAAAATATTTGCCTTTTTCTTCCTTCTTCTCTTCTTTGGTTGATGCACGAATGGTGATGGTCTGATTATTGATTGTGACATCCAGGTCGTCTTTTTTGACACCCGGCAGTGCAGCCTGAATCTCTATCTCTTTGTCATGATCAAGGATGTCGACTTTGGGAAAGCCTTTCTCTAAGCCCGCCGGCACATTCCGGTCTAACAACCGAGGCCATCTGCGCGAGAGGAAATCATCAAAAAAATGATCAAACTCATCGAATGAAATTAGCCCTGTACTTGATGATGTAGAGGCCACATCTTTATTTTTTTTATCTTTATCGTTAGACATCATATTCTCCGCAAGTATTTAAAATAAAATACTACCCATACTCAAATTAATTAAATGAGCACATAGTAGAAAATCCAAGCGTTATTATTTTGAGTGGGAAAATAAATAAAAGATATTCGTATGAATACCTATTCCCGTATGAATACCTATTCCAGTCTGTCAATAATTACTGGTGCTATTTATTATAAAATGACAAAAACAAGAGAAAGGGGCTCTTATAAAATACACAAACAACAGGTCAGTTTTGTTGAATGGGTAGCGTGAAATAAAACGTGGTGCCGTTTTTAGGTTGGCTATCAAAATGCAACGTCCCATCATGGGCTTCGACAAGTGAGCGACTGATGGATAAGCCCATGCCCATGCCATTGGTCTTGGTGGTATAAAACGGCATTAATATTTTTTGCTGTTGCGCTAAATCAATGCCAGGTCCATTGTCCTTAACACTGATCTGCAAGTCATTATTGGCCGTCAATTGACTTAAAATAGTTACATGCCGATGTTGTTGTACGGGTAGATGTTTTAAGGCGTCGATGCTGTTTCGGATCAGGTTTATGATGACTTGCTCAATTTGTACCTGATCGACATAGACAAGCGGCAGATTGTGTTGCAGCTCAAATATTAGGTCGATATTATTTTTTTTAAGCTCGGCAACACACAGGCTGGCAGCGTCATGAATCAAGGTATTAATATTGTGACTTGATCGATGTTTGGCATGTGACTTCACAAACTCCCTCATTCGATGAATGATCTGGCCCGCTCTTAAGGCCTGCTGCTGGGTTTTGATTAAGATTTCAGAGAGCGCCACCAGATCAGGGTTTTCAGCATTAATAAGATTTAAACTGACCTGTGTGTAACTGGAAACCGCTACCAGTGGTTGATTAACTTCATGTGCAATACCTGACGCCATTTCGCCCATCAAGCCAAGACGCGTGACATGGGCGAGTTGATCCAAATGCTCCTTGTCTTGATGTTCTTGCTGTTTGCGTAAACTCACGTCTCTCACAATGTAGGTAAGGTAATTCGCATCATCGAGTGAATACGCTGCTATGGACAGATCCAAAGGTACGACAGAACCATTTTTATGGCGACCTTCAATTTCCTTAATTTGACCGGTATGCTTTTCTGCAATGGGCGCACTGCCGGCATTAATTGTTATTGGCAATGACGGCATCAGCTTGTTAATGCGGCTACCAACCAGCTCTTCTGGTTGGTAGCCAAAAATAGTTTCTACTGCAGTATTAGCCGACACAATGATGTCGTGCATATCGATAGTGATAATACCTTCCACTGACGCATTAAATATGGCGTTGAGTTTTGCCTCAATTTGTTTGAGCTGAGTGACGTCGTAAAGTATTATCAAATGCTCATGCGCAGAATTGATAATCTCTGCGGCAGAAACGATCACGGTTTTGATGTTGTTGTTTTTACAGTTAATCGCCACCTCCAAAGGAGGAACGTCAGTATGTTCCTGCTGGGCTTTTTCCATTGCTGTTTGCCAGGTAGCCTTTACCCAGTTCTGATAATCCGGATCAGGGTAGGCTTTTGGCCACCACTCCTTCAGAGTAGGAATATCATCCCGGCTGTAACCAAAGGTTTCTATAAACGCTGGATTAAGGAAGGTAAGACTTAATTGCTCATCACTTAACAATGCCATCGGCACCGGAGAAACTTCAATAATCGAACGGAATTTTGCCTCGCTGGCTTTTAACTCATATTCCATTGCCTTGCGGTCAGTGATGTCACGGCAAAATACACAAAACTGCTGAAATTCAGGTAAAAAGGCGACAGATATTTCAACATCAATAATATGTCCATCTTTACGTCGGTGGCGGGTTTCAAATCGGTCATACCCCTCGCCAATCACTTTTGCCATATGCGTTTTAATTTGTTCAGCGTTTTCCACCACCTCCACCTGAGCTATGGACATGTTCGTTAATTCATCAATCGAATAACCGCTTATTTGTGCGTAAGCTTGATTAACTTGTATCAGGTTACCCATCAAATCAACTATCCAAAACCCATCCAGGGATATATCAATCATCGCTTTGAGCTGAATTAAGACCCGCTCAGCCTGCTTGCGCTCGGTGATGTTTAAATGCCTGACCACAACCCCGCGACGTGAACCGTGCAGTGGCGAAACAGTCATGTAAAACCAGCGTTGCTGATTAGGCGAGTGACACGGATACTCTAAAGAAAATGCGCCTTGCTCGCCGTTAAGCACTGTCTTAATTCCCATATAAGCGGCGCTGGCCTCGTCGCCATAAGGTTGATTAATGGCATGTTTACAGACGTCCAGATAATTAATACCCAGCATATTTTGACTGCATTCTGATAACGCATTGCCCTCGGCAAAATCCCGCCATGCGTTATTGACAGAAATAATCACACCCTGCGCATCCAGTACGGCAATTTGCGAAGTTAATGAATCAAGAATGCTGACATTCAAGGCATCACTGTCGCGCAGTTTCTCCTCCATCTGCTTGCGCTCCGAAATATCGGTTTGCGTGCCGATCATGCGCAAGGGTTTACCCTCTTCACTTCGGCTAACGACCATACCGCGGGCCAGTATCCATTTGTAGCTGCCGTCCTTACATCTAACCCGGTGTTCGTGCGTGTAAGTCGGGGTTTTGCCTTCAAGATAGGCATGCACAACAGCAAGGGTGCCTGCCTTATCCTCTGGATGGAGACGTTTCTCCCATTCATCCAAACTGTTGCCGATCTCATCTTCTGTAAAGCCCAGCATTTCCTTCCAGCGCTTTGAAAAAAACACCGTGTTGTTAACCACGTCCAGGTCCCATACGCCATCGCCGGCACCTTCAATGGCAAATTTCCAACGATATTCGCTTTCTCTTAGAGCATCTTCCGCGGCTTTTCTTTGTTGTATCTCAGCGTGCAGTTGTGCGGTACTGGGTAGAGCCAAGGCGCGAGGAATAATCCACAGCATCATTGCAGCGGAGACGAGCGAAATAATCGCGGTAATGCCTTTAACAAAGCCATCCAGCCAATATAAAGGGATCCAAATTGTGATTATCGACAGTAAATGCGTGGTGCCGCAGGCAACAATAAAGCCGGCAAATAGGCCAACCAGCCATGGATAGGGCAAGTCTTTGCGCTGCCTAATAAAATAGATAAGACTCAGGGGAATTGAATAATACGAAAACGTAATCAGCAAATCAGAAATAACGTGCAGCCAAAGCAACCCTGGACTCCACGCCAAGCAATAGCCATGCGGAATGAAATCTTTAATACTAAAAAGGTTATTCATTGACGGCATTGCTCAAGTGCAGGTTGAAAGATGGATTTTCAGGATCTGTAGTTGCCAATGCTCTCTCCTGTAGTGGTTTAACCTTTACCATGGCGATAATGCTGCGCCTTGCAGTATCTAGGGATGACTGACAAAACTTTATAGGCGTTGCTTTCTAGCCGAAAGGTCTTTTTTTACCGCTTCATCAATAGTCTGTAGAAATATTTGGTTTTCAAACGGTTTTTCCAAAAAAGCCACAGCACCCGATCTTAAGGCTTTTGCCGAATCCAGAATATCCGCATTGCCACTCATAAAGATGATGGGGATATTACTCTTTCTTTTGACTAATTCTTCTTGCAGTTCAAGCCCGCTCATAACCGGCATTGTTACATCAAGAACTAAGCAGCCTGGCTGATCAGGGTCATAATTATTTAAAAAGGCTTCAGCCGAGTCATAACTGCTTACCGCAAACCCGGACATTTTAATCAACATCGACAATGCATCGCGCACTGGCAATTCATCATCAACCAAGTAGACCAACGCATTCGAAGTATTAACGTCCATTAACTGTGCTCGGTAGGTAAAGTGAAATAAAAAGTAAGCGCTGTTAAAGCATAAAACGCCCATCAGGGACTTTAATTGAGCTACCAATTAAAATCCCTGTCTTCTGCGTTTTAAAGTATAAATCCAGGTTAATTTTTTTCGCTAGTCTCGATAATACTCGGACTACTATCTTTTATCCTGTCTCTATCACTTCATTTGCAGTTTTAGCCCTCTCTTCGCTTAAAACTGGCAGCGTTAATCTTCTAAATTTTGCTTGGCTAACAATCCCAAAATACCCGCCAGATCTTACTTAAGAGGCAGCCCTGCTTTTTCCCAGGCTTGGATGCCACCATCCAGATTTTGCACATTAGCAAACCCAGCGGCTGTTAGTTGATCGGCGGCTTTTGCTGAGCGTCCGCCGCTACGGCATTGGGTAATAATCTGGCTGTTTTTGTAGGGCTCAAGCTCGGATAATCTTGATTTTAATTGCCCCAACGGGATATGAATGGCACCGGGAATATGCTGTTCTTGCCACTCACTATCTTCTCGTACATCAACGATGACGGCCTTTTTTTCCGAAAACTCGGCGGCGGCCTGCTTAGGCGAAATGTTCTCAAATGCACTTTCGCTGTGACTGGTGACAGCAACGCCTGACAACAGTACAACTGCCGCAAAAGTGGTTAGTCCTGATTTTAATGATTTACGCATGGTTCGCTCCAGAGAAAATGACTAAGAAACAGCATAATATTAGGGTTTACTAAACCATTCAAATTTGTCAGCGTCATTAACAGGTATATTAATAAATAGTGTCGAGTGCGGGCAAAGTTGACTTTACCAGCCTGAAAAGTAAAAATGCCGAAACACGCAAATCCCGTAATGCCTTGAATGGCGTTGATTTAGCTTACTTTAGTTAATGCCTCAAGGTTAATACTTCCTCCTCTTATGAAAATCCTGCACATTCTTGATCATTCCATCCCATTGCATAGCGGTTATACCTTTAGAACCCGTGCCATTTTGGAACAACAGCGTCAGCTGGGATGGCAAACATTTCATGTCACCTCAGCCAAACACAGTGTCGCCAAAGCATCCGTTGAAACGGTGGATGGTTTGGACTTTTATCGTTCCGATGAACCTGCGGGCCTATGTTCGAAGCTACCGGGATTTAATCAATGGTCTATCGTGCAGTCATTATCAAAACGCTTGGATGAAATCATTCCATTAATAAAACCGGACATTCTGCATGCGCATTCACCGGCATTAAATGGTCTGGCCGCGCTTAACGCCGCTAAAAAACACAAGCTGCCGTTGGTATACGAATGCCGGGCGTTTTGGGAAGATGCCGCAGTTGATCACGGCACCACCAGCGAAGGCAGTTTGCGTTATCACGTCACCAAAGCGCTGGAAACGCACGTATTTAAGCGGGCCGATGCGGTAACTACTATTTGCGAGGGTTTGCGTGCGGATATAGTCACGCGCGGCGTCCCGGCCGACAAAATCACCGTTATTCCTAATGCTGTTGATATTGAACGCTTCACCTACGGCGTACAGGCAGATCAAACGTTACGCAGTGAATTAGGCTTGCAAGGCAAGATTGTCCTCGGCTTTATCGGCTCTTTTTATGCATACGAAGGATTGTTGCTGTTATTGGATGCCTTACCTAAAATTGTCGAAAAGCAACCAGACACACGTTTGTTACTGGTAGGCGGCGGTCCACAAGAGCAATTGATTAAACAGAAAGTCTCCGAGCTAAAGCTGGAGCAACACGTTATTTTTACCGGCCGGGTATCTCACGATCTAGTGCAGGATTACTACAACCAGGTGGATATTTTTGTTTATCCGCGTTTGTCTATGCGCTTGACGGAATTGGTTACGCCGTTAAAACCATTGGAAGCCATGGCGCAAGGGCGATTGGTGGTGGCTTCCGATGTCGGCGGGCATAAAGAGTTAATCAGGGATGGCGAGAACGGGTGTTTGTTCAAGGCCGGAGACGCTACTTCCTTAGCCGAAGCCGTGTTGAATTTGTTAGACAATCGTCAGCAATGGGATGCTTTCAGAGCCGCAGGCAGGCACTATGTCGAAACCGAGCGTAACTGGCCGGTCAGCGTCGGCCGTTATCAGGCTGTGTATGAGCGTTTGTTATGAGCACCTCAGGGACGATGAACCAATCGATTCAGTTCGATCTTGATTTAATCAATCGTTACGACAAAGCCGGTCCACGTTATACCTCTTACCCTACTGCGCTGGAGCTGCATTCAGGCTTTACCGATCAGGATTACCGCCAACACATTGCCAAATCGAATGCCGCCGGTGGGCCGCTGTCGCTGTATTTTCATATTCCGTTTTGCGACACCGTTTGTTTTTATTGCGCCTGCAATAAAATCGTCACCAAAAACCGCAATCATGCAGTGCCTTATCTGGAAAACCTACTTAAAGAAGTAGCAATGCAAGGGGCGCTGTTCGACAAGTCCCGAGTAGTCAATCAATTGCACTGGGGCGGCGGTACGCCGACATTTTTAAGCTATCCGCAAATGCAGCAGCTGATGGCGGCAACGCGCGAGCATTTTCATTTGCGGGATGACGATGAAGGTGAATATTCAATAGAAGTCGACCCTCGGGAAACCAACGACCACACCATCAAACAATTACGGGAGCTGGGCTTTAACCGCATAAGCTTAGGTTTACAGGATTTTGATCCGGCGGTGCAAAAAGCCATCAACCGTTTACAAAGTGAAGAACAAACCTTTGCTGTGTTAGAGGCTGCTAGAGCTGAAGGTTTTCGGTCAACCAATATTGATTTGATCTACGGCCTGCCGCTGCAAACGGTCGACACCTTCGCTAAGACCTTGGAAACAGTGTTGGCGGTGTCGCCCGATCGCTTCTCCATTTTTAATTACGCCCACATGCCGACCCGGTTTAAAACCCAGCGGCAAATTAACGATGACGACTTGCCGACCGCGGACGTTAAATTGGCCATTTTGCAAATGGTCGGCTTGCGGCTGATTGAGGCCGGTTACGTTTATATTGGTATGGATCATTTTGCCAAACCCGATGATGAGCTGGCTGTCGCCCAGCGCGAAAGCAAGTTGTACCGCAATTTTCAGGGTTACTCTACGCATTCGGATTGCGATTTGGTGGGCTTAGGTATTACCTCAATCGGCCGGGTAGGCGATGCTTATATCCAAAACGTCAAAGAGCTGGACGAGTACGATCAGCTGATCAAACAAGGCAAATTGCCGGTATTTAAAGGCGTTGATTTAAACGAAGATGACAAACTACGTCGTGAAGTGATTACCCAGCTGATTTGCCATTTTTCGCTGAACTTCAGCCGCATCGAACAGCAGTTTGGTATTGATTTCAGTCATTATTTTGCCGATGAGCTGCGGGCATTGGCAATCATGCAGGCGGATGGTTTGCTATCACTCACATCAAAGGATATTAGCGTGTTACCCGCAGGCCGGTTGTTGATACGTAATGTTTGTATGGTGTTTGATAAATATCTGGCGCAAAAAAAGCAGCAGCAATTTTCAAAAGTGATTTAGGCGCAACTATGAATGACCGACTTATTGAACTGGAAATAAAAGCCGCTTATCAGGAAGATTTGTTGCAGGAATTAAATAAAATCGTCAGTGAGCAGCAACAACAGATCACCCGCTTGGAGGCCACTTGTAAATTACTGAATGACCGCATAAAAAGTGTGTCTTCCGAAGGTGTTGATACTCCTCAAGCAAATGATGAAGTGCCGCCGCATTATTAGAGCGAGTTACTCTTTCAGCAAACCCACTATTCGCGCTTCCAGATCGGGATAATCGCCAAACACGCAATCTCTTAAAATCCCCTGCTTATCGACCAGGATATGGGATGGCGTACCTTTTAGCTCGAAACGTTCAAAGGTTTCCGCCCGGTAAATAAGATTATGCAAATACTGCTCAACACGTACACGGATCTGTTGCCGGTAAGTTTCGGGCTGCAAAGAAAAATCAGGGATGCGGCTATGGATGAAATCGTCGATGTCGGTTTGAGTGACCTCATTTCCGCATTTTTGTAATCGATCCATACCTAATGGAAATGGGATTTGGTAGCTTAGGTGACCATCAACCAATAGCCCATGTTCACTTAACATCCGCAGCGTTTCGCCAACGACTGCACCGGTTTCAGCTAAACGGGTTAAGTTTTCCAACGTGTTTTTGTCAAAATCTTCAAACGCTGTTGCCACACCCAACACTGACAAACCCTGATCGGCATAGCGCTGATGCAATTTGGTGGCCGTGGGCAGCGAATACAAAAAACAGCCTGGGCAGTTGACTTGAAAGACTTCGACTAATACGACCCTACCGATAAGCTGATCAAAATTGACAGGATCGCCCTGAACCCAATCTGATACGGATAATAACGGCGCTTTGTGGCCTAGCAGTTCAAATTTCATGGCTTAGCCAAGCTAGCTTTTTGCTGCCAAGGTTTGCTGGCGTTGACGTTTAGCTTCGCGCTTGGCCGCTAGTGTTTTGGCGGCATCCGCCCCGATATGGGCTTCGCCGCGTTTTTTGGCCAATTCCAGTTGCTTTTCCCGCTCCATAAAGCGGACTTTTTGCTCAGGGGTAATCTGTTGGTAGCAATGCGGACAACTGACACCTTGCTGATATTTGTGGCTGGCTTTGTCTGCTTCAGTGATAGGCATGCGGCAAGCGTTACATTGATCGTAACTGCCTTGTTCGAGTTGGTGATTGACTGTAATACGATCATCAAATACAAAACACTCGCCTTGCCAGCGGCTTTGCTCAGCAGGCACGTCCTCGAGATATTTTAGTATGCCGCCTTTCAGGTGATAAACCTCGGCAAAGCCCTGTTCTTTAAGAAATGCGGTAGATTTTTCGCAACGTATTCCACCGGTGCAAAACATCGCGACTTTTTTATGGGTATTCGGATCCAGGTGTTGTTTTACAAACTCCGGAAACTCTCGAAAACTGGTGGTGTTGGGGTTGATAGCGTTTTTAAAGGTACCTACCTGGAATTCGTAATCGTTACGGGTGTCGACCAGCAACACTTCAGGATCATCAATCAGGCTATTCCAATCTTTTGGGGCTACATAAGTACCAACGACCTGTTTAGGATCGATCCCGGGCACGCCCATGGTGACAATTTCTTTTTTGAGTTTAACTTTGGTGCGTTTAAAAGGCGACTGGCTGGTGACTGATTCTTTGCAGTCGAGATCGGCCAAACGCAGGTCACTGCGTAACCAGTTAAGTAAATTATCAATGCCTTGCCGTGGACCAGCCACCGTACCGTTGATACCCTCAACCGCCAGCAGCAACGTGCCCCGAATCTGGTTGGCTTCCATCACATCAGTTAGCGGCTGACGTAAGGCCTGATAATTTTCCAACGTGACAAATTTATATAAAGCACAGACGACGATTTGGGGCATGGGACTGTTTCTCGCTAAGATCCGAAAATTAAAAAGCTGATTTAACGGATGATTATACGCAATCGGCTTATTTTATTCGTCAACCTCAATGCCATATTTACTTAACAAGGAATATAACGTCGGCCTGGCAACACCGAGTAACTTGGCGGTGTTGGATATATTGTTTTTGGTGTGAAACAACGCTCGTCTAATAGCCATGGATTCAGCGGCTTCGCGGACTTCTTTTAGATTAAACGGGGCACGTTCATTTTGCAGTGTATTGTCATTATCCAGCTCCAAGTCTTTAACGCTGATACTGGCGTCATTGGAAATAATCACGGCTCGGTTAATTCTATTTTCAAGTTCGCGGACATTGCCGGGCCAGCTATAACATTCAATGGCTCGAATGGCATCAGAACTGAAACCTTTTAATTTTTTATTGTGCTGTTCGCAAAAGCGTTTTAGTAGCACATGCGCAATAACAACCGCGTCACCGACCCGATCTCTTAACGGCGGAATGTTGATGGTGAACTCACTTAACCGATAATACAAATCACTGCGGAACCTGCCATCGTCAATATAGGTTTGTAAATTTTGATGCGTTGCACACAACACGCGCACGTCGACCGGAATTTCTTGTCTGCCGCCAATGCGTTCGATAGTACGTTCCTGTAGGAAACGAAGCAGTTTAGCTTGCAGATTAATCGGTAAGTCGCCGATTTCATCGAGGAAAAAAGTCCCTTTATTGGCATATTCAATTTTGCCCTTGGTTTGCTGAGTCGCACCGGTAAAAGCACCTCGCTCATAACCGAATAACTCACTTTCCAACAAGTTTTCAGGAATTGCCGCGCAATTTACCGCTATAAAAGCTTGATCGGAGCGGTCACTTAGCGCGTGTATGGCCCGAGCCAGCACTTCCTTACCCGTACCGCTTTCGCCTAACAACAACGTTGTCGCCCGAGTTGGGGCTATTTTTTCAATGGTTCGAGATAGCTCTTGCATCTTGGGACACGAGGCAATAATGCCTGTCAACGGTTCTGAGCTTATGTGATGATGATTTAAATGATCTTGCTCCAGCTCGTGCAAATGGAATGCGCGCGCGATAATTAAATTGAGCACGTCAATATCAATCGGCTTTTGATAAAAATCGTAAGCACCCATGGCGACAGCCTTGATGGCATTTTCACGATCATCATTACCGGTGACAACAATGACTTTAGTGGCGGGTGCCAACGCCAAAATTTCAGTCAGTGTTTTTAATCCTTCGCTGGCATTGGTAGGATCTGGCGGCAGGCCTAAATCTAACGTCACCACTTTAGGCTCATGCCGTCTTAATGCTGCAATTGCCTCACTGCGCTTACCGGCAATAATGGTTTGATAGGCCTCAAAACTCCATTTAAATTGTTTTTGTAATCCTGGGTCATCCTCGACCACGAGCAGTATTTTCTTATCGTCCATTGTGACTTAACCTTTGTTGTAAATTAACTATTGCGTTCGCCTAACGGTAAGCTAATGCTAAAAATGGATCCTTCACCCGGTTGGCTTTCGACAGCGATTTGTCCGGTCAACTTTACGATGTAATCGCGAGCCTCGTAGACGCCAATGCCCATGCCGGCGTTGCCTTTGGTGGTATCAAATGGCTTAAATAAACGCTCGGCAATAAACTTACTGTCCATGCCATGACCGTCATCAATCACTTTAATAAACGCCTGACTACCATCGCAGCTTAGTTCAAGTCTGACAAAACCATCAGCATCTGTCGCTTCTTGAGCATTTTGCACAAGATGCCCGAGGATCGCAGTCATCTTTTCTTTTTCCGCAAATACTTCAATCACATCCTGCTGCATATCCAGCTGTAGTGCAGGAGTATTGCCGGCTTGTTGTATCGCCACATCATGGGCTATAGCAACCAAATTAACCAAGGTGCGAGTATCGCTTTGCACATTGCCTTTTTTTAACTGAGCCAATAAGTGATCAATTTTGCTGACCACATTTTCTAAGGTGGCGATGGCATCATCAACAAATTCTGGATTGCGTTTATGTTTTTCGGCATTTTTAACAATCAACGAAATTTGCGCGACCAGATTTTTTAGATCATGCACCAAAAAGGCTGAAAGCCGGTTATACGCTTCAAATTGCCGTGACCGAGAGAGCGCATCGCTGGCATGACTCAACGCCAAGGCATTTGCCAATTGCATACCGACGGTTTTCAGCAAATCATGATCTTCCCAATTAAGCCGCCTGGGCACTTTGGCTTGGGTCAACACAACCAGGGCTTCCAGTTCATTTTGCCGGAATAACGGCACGATCAGCCAGACATCGTTTTTATCGGTATTCCATTGTGACAAATCAACACCGTCATACACGTCAGGGTCATTAACGTATTCCACGAAATCGATCACCCATTGTTTTTCGATGAGAAACTGGATTAGTGAGTCGTGCGCGTACAGCAATTGAGGGGGTGCAAAGCCAAGATTATTTTCTTCTGCTAAGTAAAAATCACCTTGCTCATTTTTTAACCATAAACCACCACCGCTGCTTTCTACCAAGCTCGCCAAAGTTTTAATGATAAAGCCTGATAGCTCGTTCACTGAGTTTAACTGGGCAATAGTTCTGCTCAACTTAATCCACTCATCACGATAATCGTAGCGGTAGTGGATAAAATGTTTACTGAAATACACTTTAGCCAAGGCTCTGACTTTGCCTGACACAAATAACACTAACAGCAATACTATCGCTAAAAACGAAAACAAGAGTTGCGCAGCTTCGCCCCAGTTGCCGCCATAATCGCGGATATAAAAGCCTGTCACCGACATCAAAAGCAAATACAGTCCGGTGCCAAACAATACTGTCGTGTGAAAAATAACTTTTTTGGAAACTGTGATTCTGGAGAGTCTTAAAATGTCCTCCGTTTGTAGGCGGTGCATCGAAACTGCCAGCAAAGGAATTATCAAGCCGTTAATAAAACCGCGTGAATTCCATAACGTTGAATCTAGCTGGGAAAACAGCAGCGATTTGCTGTAAACGAAAAAATCGATAATAAAAATGGAGGCTAACCCCAAGCATAAAAACTTTAACGCCCAACGCATTTCCATTGAGGAATTGCGGTAAAGCTGCTCCACCATCATCAGCCCCATAATGGCAAACAGCACATGTGCCACCAAACGAAAATCTTGTCCCACGAGTTGCTGAAACTGGTATCGAAAATCAGGAAACACTTCCAAGGCAAAAATAAATGCCACAAAAACAGTCAGTCCCTGAGCCAGCCTTGACTTCATAATTAGTGCATAGTTACTGCTAAATTGCTGACGCGAGAGCAATACGCTTAATAAGAATAACCAAGCTGCGTTACGCAAGGTTTCAATAGGTAAAATTTCCGAAGTGAATAACTCGTTGTTATACAAGGTAACAACGATAACCACCGACCAACACAAAGAAAACAGCGCGGCAATAATCACCGGAATTGCCACTGGATTTTTTTTAAACCCCAATAACACCATGGGCAACAAAAATATATTGGCTAACGCTGCTGTGGCATAACTGTACAAACTGTAATTTTCCATAAGCGCCTATCTTATTTGTTGAGTCTTTTTTGGGAGTGTCTAAAAATCATCTGTTCATACCCTTCAATTACAACCAGGGCAGAATTAGCACGAACGAATGGTTTATCAGCTTTATTATAAAACCATTCGATTATGTCTTACGGGTAATAAACATGCGGACGCACAAGATCAAAGAGGATTTATCGAGTTTATGCTAGCAACAGAAAAATAGGCAGGTCGCCAACAGAAGGCGTTTTAAATAACGAATGGAAGATTACAGAGAACAAAATTTTCGATTCTCAAATGGAAGCCGGCCGTGGATCAATTGATGACCCTTCAGACCGGTTACCAGAGATTTTAACGACTGTTTACACGGAAATTTTTACACTCGCTTAATAATATAAGCTGCCTGCAAAAATTAATGGTGGTGACCACCCGCACCGTGAATGTGTCCATGAGATATTTCTTCATCAGTTGCTGGTCTTATATCAACCACTTCAACGTCAAACGTCAACGGCACACCCGCTAATGGATGATTACCGTCAATAGTGATGTCATCGCCATCAATGTTGATAATGGTGATTACGCCAGGACCTGAAGTGACATCGGCATGAAACTGCATGCCTACTTCCAACTCATCAACGCCTTCAAACATTTCCATGGAAACAATCTGGACACGGTCATCTTCGATTTCGCCATAAGCATCTTCGGCGTCAATGCGGACCTTAAATTTATCGCCAACGGATTTACCAGTTAAAGCGCTTTCCAAGCCAGAAATGATGTTGCCGTAACCATGCAGATAAGCCAGAGCTTCATCACCTTCTGAGGTATCGATCACTTCGCCCTCGTCATTGGTCAACGTATAATGAATAGATACCGCTAAATTGTCTGCGACTTGCATGATAAAACCTTCTTCTGTATTTAAAAGGCGCTCATGATAAAGAGTTAACCGGCATTTGTCCGAAAAAATTCCTCAATCGCTTACCCTCATTTTAGGAACGCAAATGTCCCGCTGGCGACCCCCTCAAGCCAAATCCTCACCCTATATCACGCAAATGGGCTACCAACATCTGGAAGCTGAATTGCGGGCACTATGGGATAAACGCAAAGAAGTTACTGCCGCCTTGTCAGCCGCCGCAGCCGAGGGCGATCGTTCTGAAAATGCCGAATATATTTATCGCAAGAAAGAATTACGCGGCATAGACCGCCGCATTCATTACCTGCAAAAACGCATGCCGTCGCTAAATATCGTCGCAAGACCGCCGGACGATCAAGACAGAATATTTTTTAGCGCTTGGGTAACGCTGGAAAATGAACAAGGCGAAGAAATCACTTATCGCATCGTCGGCGCTGATGAGCTCGACCCGAAAAAGAACTACATTAGTCTTGATTCGCCGCTGGCCAAAGTGCTGCTAAAAAAGACTTTTGATGATGAAGTGGTGGTTAGCAACGACGTTCAGACAACACGCTATATGGTGGTGGATATTCGTTACGAAAGTTAGCAAAACGCGTTTATTTACAGGTGGCGGACAAGGAATATAACGCCAAACAATCCCCGTTTGCGATTGGCCTTTAATATTCTTTTACTGTTTTAACCATCGCCATCAGCTTTTCATAAAGCACATCCGGCGCGTAATTTTTATCATAATGCGCGCGGGCATTTTGCCCCATCTGAATTGCCTTGTCTGGATTACTGAGCGCCCATTCTAAGTTTTTCGCAAACGACTCTGGCGAAAGCGTTTCCGAGAGCAATCCCGTTTCACCAGTCAAAATTTGCTGAAAACTGATCACAGAACTGGCAACAATCGGTTTTGATGAAAACATCGCTTCAAGCAACACCAGGCCAAAAGGTTCAAACGATGACGGCACGCAAAAAATATCTATTGATTGGTAAAATGTTGAAGCATCTTTTACAAACCCCAAAAAACTAACTAGGGACTCGAGCCCTTCTTTTTTCACCAAACTCTTCAGTGACTCTTCCAACACGCCTGAGCCGGCAAGAACCAGCCGAAACGGGATTTTTTTGTTATTTAAAAGCGCACACGCTCGAATCAACGTTGCAAAGTTTTTCTCATCAGACAAGCGCCCCATTGCTCCGATAACCGGCACATCATTCCATTTTTTCTTAGTAGGAAAAGACTTTGCCAAATTACAGGTATTAGGAATGACAAAAATCTTGTCGTCTAAAACGCCTTGCTCTTTCGCTAAAGCAACCGAGTCAGGACGAAGCGAAATAACCGCTTCGTAAGCTTTCATCGACCAGAATTTTTCCAGATGAGCGATCCCAATCATTGGTGCGATGCCAGCCCCGGCAAACCGGGTGCGACTGAAAAAGTTATGCACAAAAATAACATCAGGCTGCCATCTTTTGATAAAAAACCGCATTTTTATTAGCGATAAGAGGCTTTTATTTTGCAGGCGTAAGCGGGTCAAGTGTGGATGATTTTTCTCAACACCCTCTTCATCATAAGCATTTTTATAGATGAATAAGACGTCGTGTCCCTTTTCCAAAAAAAGATTTGTATATTTGTATGCAACTTGTTCAGTCCCATAGGGGACTGCCGAGCCACTCAGCATAATGTTTACAATGCGCATTTAATGACTCTGGGCGAAGGATTGTAGAAGCGGGCCATTCTCGTGATATGAAGGCGCAATTCACAGGTCAACCGCAGCATGGCTCGGCTCCTACGATTATCGCCATAAAGATGATGCTGTCGTTGGAGCGAACTCGAAAGGCGATTAATGAACTTAGCCGAATCAATGTCGGCTTATTCTCCAGCAATCGACAGCTGTTCAACCAATATGGAACCGGTGCGGATGTTGCCGCGATAATCGACATCATTCCCTACAGCGACGATATTTTTAAGCATGTCTTTTAAATTACCGGCGATGGTGATTTCTTCAACCGGGTACTGAATTTGGCCATTTTCCACCCAAAAGCCGGCAGCGCCACGCGAGTAATCGCCCGTCACCATATTGACACCTTGCCCCATCAATTCGGTGACCAATAAACCGGTATTTAATTCTTTTAACATGCCGTCAAAATCTAAGGTGCCGGGATCGATGGTCAAATTATGCACGCCGCCTGCGTTACCGGTACTTTGCATGCCTAATTTTCGGGCTGAATAAGTGCCCAGCACATAACCTTGCAATATTCCGCCGGTGACAATGTCACGCGGTTTCGTTGCGACACCTTCGCCGTCATAAGCTGCACTGCCTAAGGCCGCTTTTAAATGGGGTTGTTCGTGGATGCGTACAAACTCAGGGAATACTTGCGAGCCCAAAGCATCGAGTAAAAACGACGATTTACGATACAAATTGCCGCCACTAATCGCACCAATAAACGAGCCGAGCAATCCTGAGGCGGTTTCTGCGCAATACAGCACAGGGCATTGCCGAGTACTTAAGCTACGACCGTCTAAACGTCTAAGGGTTCGCTCAGCAGCCTTATTGCCTATCGAAACAGCTGACTCAAGATGCAAAGCATTTCTAGCCACGCTATACCAATAATCACGCTGCATACTGTCGCCGCGCTGCGCTAAGACTGAACAACTTAGCGAATGCCGGGTAGCCGCATAGCCTTGCAAAAAGCCCAAGCTATTGCCCATCACCCGGATACCTTGGTGAGAATTGACTGAGGCTCCCTCAGAGTTGCTGATTTCGGGATGAAAACTGCGTGCAGCATCTTCGCACTCGGTTGCCAAGGCAATGGCTTTATCAGCGTTGACATCCCAAGGGTGATAAAGCTCAAGATCCGGAAACTCTGTTGCCAGCAGCTGTTGTTCGGGCAACCCGGAAAAACTATCTTCACTGGTAAAGCGGGCAATGCTGCAGGCCGCACTGACAGTTTCTTTGATGGAAGCAGGTGACAAGTCCGTCGTGCTAGCGGAGCCTTTCCGTTGACCAAAATAGACCGTCACTCCCAAACCTTGGTCGCAATGGTATTCAAGCGTTTCGACTTCTCCCAGTCGCACACTGACAGACAAGCCATTATCCTGGCTTAAGCCCGCCTCTGCGGCAGTTGCACCCTGTTTTTTAGCTTCGTCCAACAAGTCTTGAACGGTATTTTTTAACTGATTTATTTGCTCTTGATTTTGCACGGTAGTCTCTGTGTTTTGTATATTGGGCTCGGTTTAATTAATCCGTATGACAAACTAAACGCTAGTTCCACCTACCGTTAATCCGTCAATTTTCAACGTAGGCTGACCAACACCGACCGGCACACTTTGCCCGTCTTTGCCGCAAGTGCCGACGCCGCTATCCAGTTCCAGATCGTTACCGACCATGGATACTTTGGTTAACACATCCGGGCCGTTGCCGATTAACGTTGCGCCTTTCACCGGGCGGGTGATTTTGCCGTCTTCAATCAAGTACGCTTCGCTGGCGGAAAACACAAATTTGCCTGAGGTAATGTCCACTTGCCCCCCGGCAAAATTTTTCGCGTACAGACCTTTTTTAACTGATTTAATAATCTCTTCAGGATCATGCTGACCGGGCAGCATGTAAGTATTGGTCATGCGCGGCATAGGCAAATGTGCATAGGATTCACGGCGACCATTACCGGTAGATTTAACCCCCATCAAACGGGCGTTGAGTTTGTCCTGCATGTAGCCTTTGAGGATGCCGTTTTCAATCAAAATAGTTTGCTCGGTAGGCGTACCTTCATCGTCGATGCTGAGCGACCCGCGCCGTCCCGGCAAGGTGCCGTCGTCAACCACGGTACATAAATCCGATGCCACTCGCTCGCCTACCCGACCACTAAAAGCCGACGTGCCTTTGCGATTAAAGTCGCCTTCCAAACCATGACCGATGGCTTCGTGCAATAAAATACCCGGCCAACCGGGGCCTAATACTACGGTCATATTGCCGGCCGGTGCTTCGCCCGCTCCTAAATTGACTAATGCTTGTCTGACCGCTTCTTTGCCGTAATTGAGGGCCCTATCCTGTTCGATAAAATAATTGTAATCGCTGCGCCCGCCACCGCCCATGCTGCCCTGCTCGCGGCGGCCGTTTTCTTCAACAATCACCGACACATTCATGCGTACCAAAGGCCGCACATCGGCGGATAACGAGCCATCCTGATTAGCAACCAAAATGTTTTCGTAGGTTCCCGACAGGCTGACAATCACTTCTTCGATGCGTGGATCAAGCTTACGGGTTTCACTATCGACAGTTTTTAACAAATCGATTTTTTGTAAGGTTGCCAATGATGGCAATGGGTTAACAATGGGATAATAACGCGGCCATTTCGCAGATTTGATCATCCCCATTTGTGCTTGTTGTCCGTGACGCACAATCGCTTTGACATTACCTGCCGCTTCCAACAACACCGGCAATTCAATCCGGTCACTGTAGGCAAAGCCGGTTTTTTCCCCAGACACGGCTCTGACGCCGGCGCCCTGCTCAATACTATGACTGCCTTCTTTGATGATACCGCCTTCCATCACCCACGATTCAGAATGACTCGACTGAAAATAAATATCAGCATCATCCACAGATGCGCTGAGCAAGCAGTTCATAATTTTTTCAATGTCGCCATCATGCAATCCTGAGGGCGTGAGCACAGCTTGTCGGGCGAGATTAAGTAAGTCGGTCATAACGAGTGATTAGTATTTAAGGTAATTTATAACGGGCGACACGACACCCGAAGAACAAAGAATGTAATCGGCCTATTGTGTCTGTCAAGGCGGAGATTTCGAAAGCCGACTGTTACCGTAACAGTCGGCTGGGAGTGCTTATTCTGGTTTCAAATCATCATGTAGGGTGTCATAGACACTTTGCAGCAGTTCTTCACTGGCATCGGGCTGTGTCTCGTTATAACCATCCTGGCTTGCAGCAGTACTTTCGTGCTGGATAGCCTTAGCGGTAACGATTGTTTCGTCGCCATCTTCTTCCAGGGTCAGTGTGTAATTGGCTTCACTACGCACTGACAGTGAGCCAGACGCCAGCTTGCTAAAGAATCCACCTGTCTTATAGGCCACGTAATACAAGCCTTTATCTTGTTCAAAGTCAGTCACTTCGATACTGCTTTGCTTCAGCGCCAGTCGTAAACTCTCCCACGCCTGGTCCACAGGTTGCTTGATTTTTAACTTCGGTGGACTGTCTTCTGTCAAATAAACGACTTCACCGAGTCCTTTTTTACGCGGTTTCTTGTCGAGCGCACCATCATCAATCAGTCGATCTTCACCGGCTTGTTTAGTAATGGCTAGGGTGGGCGGGCGCTCCAAATTTCTAATATCGCGGTATTTTGAATTATCTGCACTGCAAGCGACCAGCATCAAACCAATCGCCGCATAAAAAAAATGTTTAGCTTTCATTGTTAATTACAAAAAACGACGATGAGTTAAGACAGGAAAGGCGCTGCGGACTTTTTCCAGCCGCTCGTAATCAATGTCGGCAACTACGAAACCGCTGCCGGTTTTGTAACAATCCAGTACCACCCCCCAAGGATCGACAATCATACTGTGGCCAAACGTTTTCCGCCCATTGATGTGAAAGCCGCCTTGATTAGAAGCAATCACGTAACACAAATTTTCAATCGCCCGTGCTCTTAGCAATACTTCCCAATGCGCAGCACCGGTTTCGGCAGTAAACGCGGATGGAATGACTAGAATATCGAGGCCTTGTTGGCTCAATTTACGGAAAAACTCCGGGAAACGCAGGTCATAACAAACAGACAGCCCGACCCGTCCAAACGGCGTGTCGATAACCAACGGCTCGTCACCTTGCTCAATAGAATTTGATTCGCGGTAAACTTCAGATGTACCCGGCACATCGACATCAAACAAATGCATCTTGTCATATCGTGCAACGCGATGGCCTTTGTCGTTATAAACCAAACAGGCCGCACGCACTTTATTATGCTCATTGCCAAATATGGGAATAGTGCCGCCAACGACCCAAACACCATATTTTTTAGCGGCGTTAGCCAAAAACTCCTGAATGGGGCCGTTGCCAATAACCTCGCCAATTTTTATTTTATCGAGCTCATGTTCACCCATGAAGGCAAAATTTTCCGGCAATACCACCAGTTTGGCACCGGCTTTAGCCGCTTCGGCAATTAATTTACCTGCCTCCAATAAGTTGGCGCTAACATTTGGGCTTGATGCCATTTGTATGGCTGCACACTTAGTCATGTTGTTTCTCTTGTTGATTATTTTGTTGTTGTAGCCAGGAAAAGTCAGTTAAACCATTCCAAGTTTTTTGCAATAAACCATCGTTCTCATGCAACGGTATGATTTGCGCGTTACTCCACGCACCTTTTACTAAATACTGAGAGCCGAAGAAAAAGCCTTCCTGATTTTTCCCCGTCAGCGTTTGACCAACTAATGCCATAACTTTGCCCATAATTGTACCAGCTATAGGTACGGCATCGGCACTTTTGGGGGTGACATTGATAATATGTTCACCGGTACGATTAACCAAATCAGTCTCCCCAGTAATGGTGATTTTAGCCGGTACGGCATCGACGATTAAATCTTTAGTGATAGCCTTGCCATTAACTAAATCAAAATGGCCGGTGATGCTGTTAAACGTCATGCCTTCACCATAGACATCGCTAAAATCCAGCTGAATGCGTTTGAGCCACTGCGCCACCGCCAACACCCCCAAAACCCTGCCAAAGCCGGGTTCGATACTCAAAATTCGGCCGTTCTTTAAATCAACATCAACCCGGCCGCGCAAATCGGCCAATGCGAATTGATAAGGGGCTGACGACCAATCCAGCTTGAAGTCAACCAAGCCGCTGGTTTCGGCAAAATCCTTGGTGATATCCAGCTGTGCGAGCGTCCGGCTAGCTTGCGGCATGTCCAGACGTCCCTCTAAGTGAGTCACAGAACGCAATCCGTGTACTTTCCAGTCGCCCGTCAATTGCAGTTTTTGAGCCGCGTTAGACAATTCTATATGCCTAAATCTTATACCGTCTGAGATGCGCTCAGTTTCCACAATCAATTGCCCAAAATCAGTCGCTTGCCACAACGTTTTTTGGCTCGTTAAGGTAAACAACGGCATCGCTTCAGGCGATAAATCTTGACCTGGAGTAGCGACTATAGATTTCAGCTGTTTTAGCGCATTTAAGTCCAGGCTAGTCATATCAAGCTTAATAACAGCATTGGCAAGGTCATTTGGAATAAACACCTTACCTTTAGCGACTGCACTATCAATGCTCCCCACCCAGTCTTGCCCCTGATGTTTAAAGGTTAAATCAAACACGCCTAATTCAGCTGATTTCCATAATGCATTGGCGCTGTAAATCTTGATAGCCTTAATCCTAATAGCGTTATTATCCTTATTTTGCGACTCCTTGCCGGGTTGTAGGAAGGCAAGTCCACTCACCCAGTCTTGTAGCGGTAAGCGATCACGCTTGATTTCCAGCGTGACTCCCGGCTGTGGATCTTGAACACTGTCGCCATCACCAACCAGCACATGTGCTGAATATAGATTTTGTTGCTTGGTATCCAGCAGCAGGGATGCTTTAAGCTGATTGTCATATTTTAATAACAGCGGCAACCTGGATTTATCTTCCAATCCTATCGATAGCGACAACGGTCTGCGTTGTTGCAGCGTTTTGGCAAATCCACCCGGCAACTGCAATTCAACACCGGTAAGTGTTGATTCCACCAGCAATTCGGGTGGGCTATCGCCGTAAGGCAATGCCAGCGTTAGCTGGTAATCGGCAGTACCTTGGGCCACTTGACTCAACGGAATATTGAATTGTGTTTGCAACTCAGTTACACCGGCGCGGCCGTTAACATTAACCGCCGTCTGACTAGCCGTACTCTTAATGTTGATTTGTATCGGCTGCCCCAACGCTAATGCTCGTATGGTGTCGCTATAAACACCCACGTCATTAAATTTTAAATCACCGGTAATTTTGCTAACGCGAAGATCTAATGCCTTAATGTTTAATTCGGCATTTTTGAGTTTGGCGCGGCCATCAACCCGGGTTTTCGCTTGTTCTATTAAAGGAATCGCAAGATCCAATGTCACTTGCGTGTTGCCTTGCGGGGTAATAGTGTCGAGTAGGGCATCAACCGGTGAATTCAGCGGCGTTTTTTGCATAAAACTGAGTACTTGGGCAATTTCGCCTTCAAGCTCGCCTTTGACTAATAAGTGTTTGCTGGTGTCCATGGACGGAATAGTCACTTCCGTCGGTTTAATAGTCAGCTGTTCTGTCTGCGCTTGCTGAATATTCACTTTTAAGCTATCGCGCTCAAACAACACATCGGCATTCAGGTTGGTAAGGTGCGGCCACTCGGGGTCGTAAGCCAACTCAAAATTTTCGCCGGTAAACAGCACTTCAAAAACACCTTCACCCTTGTTAAAAGGAAAATCTTTTAAATTACCGACAAACAGGGTTTCGCCCTTGGCAATACGGCCACTGATGAAAGCATGGTCCAACCAGTTAAGCGTATCTGCACCAATCGCCAATGCCGGCAAGAAATTGGGTACTTGCGTGACATCACCCGCAACAAAACTGTTTTGCAGATCAAGAAAAACCGGCGCGTCATTTTTCGGCAGCTTTAATCGGAAGTAATTAGTACTTTCAAAACTCATCGAATTCAGCACCAGATTGTCACTGGACAACAACCAATCCTGGTCGGTTTGTTGCCAGCTGACCGCCGCATCAAGCTTAGCGATAGGCAATGGTGCCCGAAACAAATCGGCAAAGCTGATCCAGCCATCTTTGCTAGTGAGCTTTACAACGCCTTGTTGTTCAGTACCTTTAATCTGTCCATTAATACTGACTAAATTGGGTACACCTTTGCCAAGACTAGCGACACTGAAATGATTAAACGCGCCATTAACAGCTAGCGTTTTTTGTTGTAAATCGGCAAACAAGGACACGTTATCCAAAAAGCCTTGCAGCTGCGCTTGCTTAAGCTGCAACGCTTGCTGTTCCGATAATGGCGCAAAAAACGCCAATACATCAGCTACCGGTTGCAAGTCCAAGCGATCGATATATAAGCCTACATTCTTTAATGTCGCCTCCGGTGTTAATTCAGCCGACAGACTAAATTGAGAGGCTGGTTTTTTTTCTGCCGCAGCGGCATCTGACTTAATCAGGTCAAAATGTTGAACGTTTACTAGCCAACGGTTATTAACCAAACTTACATCAAATCCGGCATTGAGCTGTTTGGCCGGGAACACAATATTGTTGGAACGGTTGAGATTGAGTTGTTGCAGCTTGACGTCACCGGCCAATTTAACCAGTTTTGCCTGCTGCCAATCTGCCCAGATTTTAAGATTAGCAACGCCGGACTTGATCGTTACCCCTAATGGCAGATCAAACGCTGCGAGTTCAGGTAATTGCAGTTTTTTTCCATCGACATACATCGCCCCACGCGTGCCGGCAGGTTCAAATAAATTACCTTCCATATCCATAGAAACCGTTAAGGTCTCGCCCAGTTTTTTGGGTAATTCGGCAATCATATTTAACCGATGCCGTCCGCCATTATTGATAATAGCCAAATCTACGCGATCAAAGACTAAAGGCTTGGCGGGGCTGTGCTCATCCTGCCAAGTAATGGCGCTGTGCAAAACTTCGTATTTACCGCCTTGCAACAACCATTGCGGCTGACCTTCACCGGATTTCAGGCCGACAATAACAATCTCGCCGTCCGCCTGCCGTTTAACTGTTAATTTCGCCCCCACCACCGTCACCCAGGCCGATGACAGTAGCTCTTGTTTAATCACCAAATCAAGCAGATTAAGTCCGAAACGGATTTCACGAAATTCAATGGGGGATTTTTGACCGGGAAGCGGCGATAAAACGGCAATATCTTTGAGCACCAATTCGGGGCTAAAGCCGCGCATTTTTGCGCCCAAGCGGCCAATTTGCACCGGCGCACCGACCACCTCAGTAAACCGTGCCGCCAAATCTATCTTGTAGTGCTCAATGCCAGACAACGTCAGTCGCACTGCCGTTAAACCGACCGCTAGAAGCAGCAACGACCAAAAAATGAGATGCCGAGTGGCACGGGTAATGTGATGAATCATTAATACAATGGCAAAGAAAGGATGTCTAAACAGCGCATCATGGTTATTTACCCCCTATCCTCACAGCAACACCACGTCATATTGTTCTTGATTATATTCAGCTTCGGCCCTGAATTTGATACGCACCCCCAAAAAGGCTTCCAGTTCCGCCAACATGTCGGCTTCTTCATCAAGCAGCATTTCCACGACTTCATTGGAAGCCAGTACCAGCAATTTCTTGACGTTGTACTGCCTGACTTCACGGATGATTTCACGGAAAATTTCCAGGCACATCGATTCGGGGGTTTTCAACACGCCACTGCCGCCGCAGGTTTTACAAGGCTCGCACAAAATGTGTTGCAGGCTTTCCCGCGTTCTTTTGCGAGTCATTTCCACCAAACCTAAAACCGAGACTTCGGTAATTTTGGTTTTCGCCCGATCTTTTTCCAAATGCCGTTCCAGCGCTTTTAAGACCTGTTTTTTATGGTCCTCGCTGTTCATATCGATAAAATCGATGATGATGATGCCGCCAAGATTTCTCAAGCGCAACTGCCTGGCAATGGTTTGCGCCGCTTCCAGATTGGTTTTAAAAATAGTTTCTTCTAAATTGCGACCACCCACATAACCGCCGGTATTCACATCCACGGTGGTCATGGATTCGGTTTGATCAAACACCAAGTGTCCGCCGGACTTTAATCCCACGCGCCGCTCTAGGGCCTTTTGGATTTCATCTTCGACACTGTAAATATCAAACAATGGACATTCGCCGCTGTAATGCTCAATGACCGGCACAATGTCGGGCACGAAAATCTCCGCAAATTCAATCAGCCGTTGGTAAGTTTCCTTTGAATCCACGCGCACCCGTTCGATGCCTTCCTTATACAAATCCCGCAAAGTTCTGACACTCAACGGCAGGTCTTTGTGGATAAAGGTCATCGGTTGGGCGTTGGCAATTTTGGCTGCGATGGCTTCCCACAGCTTTAATAAAAACAACATATCGGCAATCAATGTCGTCTCTTCGACACATTCTGCGGCCGTCCTGGCGATAAAGCCGCCGCATTCATGTTCAAGCCTGAATGCTTCTAAGCAGGCCTTTAACCTAGCCCGCTCCGACGCACACTCAATACGCTGGGAGATACCGGTGCTGTTGGCGTACGGCATATAGACCTGAAATCGCGACGGTATCGATATTTCCATCGTCAAGCGTGCGCCTTTACTGCCTAGCGGATCTTTAACCACCTGCACGACAATATGCTGACCTTCATGCAGATAATGTTCGATATTTTCCGAGCCTTTTTGCTCCAACTCGCGTGCGCACAAATCAGAAATATGCAAAAACGCTGAGCGCGGTAAACCAATATCGACAAAAGCCGCCTGCATGCCAGGTAAGACACGGCAAACCCGACCTTTGTAGATATTACCCACCAAGCCGATCTGACGACCTCGCTCGATAATAATTTCTTGTAAGACACCATTTTCAACCACCGCGACGCGGGTTTCAGGAGGTGTCACGTTAATTAAAATTTCTTCACTCATTTGAATAACTCTATCCCTTTAAACAACTTTAATACCTTGTTTGGCCAATAGCTCAGCGGTTTCAAATAATGGTAAACCCACCACGCCGGAAAAACTGCCTCGGATTGATTCTACAAAAACCCCGCCTTGACCTTGAATGGCATAGCTACCGGCTTTATCAATCGGCTCCCCTGTTTGCCAATAAGCCAGTATCTCAGCTTCTGTCAATTGCCTGAACGTCACCTCAGTAATACTTAATGCCTGCCAATGTTGCAAACCACGCAGTGATAATGCGGTATAGACACGATGCGTCTGTCCCGAAAGCTGCATTAACATTGCCAGCGCATCGGCCTGATCTTTAGGCTTGCCCATAATCATATCGCCTAACACCACTGACGTGTCGGCAGCCAGCACTGGTAAGGCATCGCCGCATTGCGCCACACAAGCCGCTGATTTTTCCGCTGCTAGTCGTTGTACATAGCTTTGCGGATCTTCGTTAGGAAATGGCGTTTCGTCCAGATCAACAGGATTAACAAGGTATTTAACGCGAATTTGCTCAAGCAATTCTTTTCGGCGCGGCGAGGCTGAGGCCAGGATAATTTGTGCAGACATTAGCGATGATACGGATGGTTGTGCAAAATGCTCCAGGCCCGATAGAGCTGCTCGGCAACGACAATGCGCACCAGAGGATGTGGGAACGTTAACTTAGACAAACTCCAGGATTCCCGCGCCATTTGTTTGACGGCATCAGCCAGACCTTCCGGACCGCCAATCAATAACGCGACATGCTGCCCGCCTTCCAACCAACGTTGCATAGACTGGCTTAATTCCGGCGTGGTCCAAGGTTTGCCGGGAATATCCAAAGTCACAATGTGCGCGCCTTGTGGAATCGCCGCAATCATCCGCTCACCTTCGTCTCTAACGATTCTGGCGACATCGCTGTTTTTACTGCGTTTGCCCGGGTTAATTTCCTTAAGCACTAATTCGCACTCGCGCGGCAAGCGCTTGGCGTATTCCTCATAGCCTTGCTGCACCCAGCCCGGCATACGGTTTCCGACTGAAATAAGATGAATTTGCATGCGTTGCAGGATACAGAGAACAGGCTTGGCTTGCAATCTGACACAAACGCTGTCGAAAAATTGACACTTGCTAGCCATTACCCTGCGAAACCTAGTTAAATCAACACTGGCCCTATTTTTGCTTGAAACAAGATATTGCCAGACTCAAGGAATTTAGCCATGTTCCATTCACTCATTACCTATTTATTACTACTGACACTTTGCTCCTGCACGTGGAACAATCAACCATCTGAGCAACAAGACAGCTCATTACTACCCAACAGGGAAGAAACCGTCGGCTTTTTCAGTTCTGTTCACAAAACAGTCAGGGACACAGAGTTGGGCATATATGGACTTTTGTATGGCGTGCGTGACGGCTATGACAGTTTTGTTTACGACGTGCAAAAAGATTATTACCAGGATTACCAAAAATAACCTCACCGCCGCTTGCTACATTCACTGTCGTGAACTATATCTTGCAGCACCTTTTTAACCACCAATCCATTTAAAAACTATGAAAATAAAATCCAGCTTACTAGGCGAACAAGTTATCGACCCCAGCTCAATCATCCATTTTCCTAACGGCATTCCCGGCTTTGAAGATCAAACACGATTCAAGTTATTTCATCAAGAAAACAACCCGATTATCTTCTGGCTGCAATCGCTGGATGATGAACTCTTGACCTTTTCAGTGGCATCGCCGGCATTATTCAACATTAATTACAACCTAACGTTGTCAGATAAAGAAGAGCAAATCTTGGCATTAGACAATGCCGAAGACATTGTGGTTTTGATTCTTCTGCATAAAGATGAAGATAGCCAATCGCCGCAACAACCGACCATCAAAGGCTCGATAAAAGCCCCGCTCATCATCAATAGCGCCAAGAGAATTGGTTTACAAAAAGTGCTCAGCAACGTTGAACAAAGCATTACCTTGGTTGAAACCGGTAATGAAATTGATGTGTCTGAAGGGGTTTAAAGCAGATCCAAACGCACACACTGCCGCAAATACTGCGGCAGTGTGTGGATACATCAGGCAGAAGCTGCCTGAACAGGAATAGAAGATGCGGTGCGAGAAACTTGATTTTTTTCGGTGAAATAAATCAATGTTGGTTTATGCGCAGCCGCTTCTTGCTCATTAACTGACGCATAAGCACACACGATAATCAAATCGCCAGGACAGGCCAGCCTAGCTGCTGCGCCATTGACTGAGAAAACTCCAGAACCGTCTTCGGCTCGAATGGCATAAGTTGTAAAACGCTCGCCATTGTTAATATTGTAAATCTGTATTTGCTCATATTCCCTAATGCCCGACAGATCTAAAATGGCGCCATCAATTGCACAGGAACCTTCATAACCCAATTCTGACCGGGTCACTGTGGCTCTATGTAATTTAGCTTTAAGCATCGTAATTTGCATAATAGGAACGCTGTTTACCTGTAACTAAGGACCGCGCATTATCCATTATTTGGCACAGCCCTTCAACAATTGACCGGTTTACTTGGTATCACTATTAAGCATATCTGAGCCAATTGATGCATTTTTAGCTTAAGAAAGTTATCAATCCGTTCCCGGCACACTGCGCAGCCAGTAAGTTTTATGCATACTGAAAAACCGACTGACATTACGCGGCAAGCGCTGGTGAAGTGCTCCGCCCATTTTAAAACCCAGCCATTTCAAGCCTGTCCGTAACACGGCTGAAGGGATTAACCAAAAGGCATGCGTCATTAAATAGCGCATTTCTGATATGACGAAGCGCAAACCTTCACCCGACGCACCACCAAATGTCTGCTGTAACCAAGGTGTATGCGTATGAAACACACCAATATCGAAATAACGCTTAAATTCATCGATAAAGCCGTAATCGTGGGAGTGATAAACTTGGGCATCGCCGCAATAAACCAGCTTCCAGCCGTTCACCAACATCTTACCGGCGACAAAGGTATCTTCATTCATAATCGTGTCGGTCGGAAAACCGCCTACCTGCATTAAGGCGCTACGCCGATAAGCAGAGAAAGAATTGGAGATAAATACGGTTTTAATGCCAAATCTTGAGCGATCTTCCAAACTGCGTACTTGGCTTTCGGCGGGGTAATTAAATAAGCGCGCATGCGCGCCAATTGGCCCGGCATCACGATGCGGCAACTGACGCCCATAAGCTGCGCCAACGCTCTCATCCTCGAACACCGCCAGCAGCTTTTCGATAGCATCCGGACTGGCTAATAAGGCATCCTGAGTCAAAAACACAATAATATCGGCTGCCGAAAACCCATTGACTCCGGCTTGACGGGTGCCGCCGTGATTAAATTCCGTCTTTGATATGGTTTGCACTTCAAAACCATGATTGCGCGCCAGCGCTGCAGTGTCGTCGCTAGAAGAAGAGTCAATCACCAACAAATAATCGGGTTTTCGAGTTTGCTGCTCGAAGGCTTGCAGCCAGGACTCCCAGAGCTTACCGGCATTTAACGTGGGCACAATAAGACCGACTTTACTCATAAGATGACTCTTCAGTTAATTGTTGCGGCAGATTAACGTGGCCAGGTTGCGTTAACACCTGCCAGACTTTATCGCCAAGCTTGACCGGATCGAGCTGCTGCTCGACATACTGCCGACAAGTGACTGACATTTGCAGCCATTCGGCACGGTCCAAGGCTTGCGCTTTATTTAGGACATCAAGGACAGATGTCTCATTTCTATCAAACACAAAACCTGCATGGAATGCTTGCAGATGATCCCAAGCCAAACCTTTGGCAACCAACACCGGACGTCCCACCGCCATCGCTTCAGCAACCACGTTACCGAAGTTTTCGCGCATACCGCCCGCTTCTTCAAGCCCTGAAGGCAACACCAAAAAATGACTGGCCGCTATTAATGCCATCACTTCCTCGCGTTGCAGATAACCTCTATAAATAATCGCGCCTTGCGCCTGCTCGACCAGCGCTTGAAATTCTTCAAAATAAGCGCCATCCACACTTCTTCCGGCAACCACCAATCTATCCAGCGGGCGACGGGTTTTTAACCACGCCCGGATAAACGCATTAATGCCTTTTTCTTGCTGAACATGCCCCAGAAAGCAAAATTGCATGCCTTCCTCTGCGGGATAGTCGGCAACTTGAAACTCGCGGCTATCGATGCCATTCGGCACCAACAAAATGCGAGCATCTTTGCCCAACACATTACGCACACCTTCCGCTTCAGTGTCGCTGGTGCAATGCACAGCAATGGCTTTGCGTAAGGTTGGAAACGTCAGCCAACGATAATAGAGCCATTTATGCGGTTTATCCCGACGAATCAAATCGACATGTTCAGGCATTAATCCGCCATGCACAGCCACCATAAACGGCTTCCCCAGCAAACTGCAGAAAATCGCTGCCAGCGTCGATGGCCAAGTGGCAATGCCATGGATATAAACGACCGGCAACCGTAGGCATAATTTAAACAGCTTAGGAATAGCACCCAAACCAAAACCCCAGCGTCTGAAGCCGTAGCAAGGATAGAGCTGAACATCGACCTGTTCACCAAGCTTGACGTCTTCAGCCCGCAGCTTGCCATCAATCGACTCGTCCGAGGCAACCAACGCCATTTTATGTCCTCGTTCTGCCCAGGCTTTGGTCAATACGCTGGCAGTAACGGATACCCCGCCGTAACCTTTAGCCGGGGGGATATGCGTGCTAACTATGCCTGCATCCATATTTATGTCCTTAAAAGTATTTGAATTACTGATGTTACGCACAGCGTAACTAAATTACCCGTATACCGCGCCGAGCACTGACGTTGTCATCGAGAATAGCCCGTAGGGGCACGGCATGGATGCCGTGCGTTGACAATGGGGCAGGAGCCCCATTTGGCAACCCTCGATGGCAACGGCAGCGCGCAGGAAATAAGCGGTATCCGGGCGGCCTTTTCTTTGGATACTTTCTTTTGGCCGTGCAAAAGAAAGTATCCCGCCTTCGGGTGCGGGAACCCGTTTAAATTTACATCGCTTGCGACTCAATAACTTTTAAATCGAAATTCATCAGCGTGTCATTTAAACCCACAACACTCACCTTCCATACGCCAAAAACCCTCGCCAAATACCAACAAGGTTATAAAAAGAGTACGCCAGCTTTTTTGGATTAAACAACACCAAGGCCAGCAGCATTTTTAAAATCGGGGCGATAAACATCTTGCGGATAATGTAATACCAAATAAACACGTCGCGCTGATTAGCGAATTTTCTGATATAGGCGCCGATGCCGGTGGAATACATCAGCATTCTTCCCGTTCCCAGTTTGTAGTGATCTTTGTCCGGGTGATAAATCTTTATGTCCGGCGTATAGAAGGCGATGTTGCCGTCGCGTAACAATCGATACAACATTTCAAAGCCCTCGGCTCCGGAATATTTGGAGCCAATACCGAAATCGTGATCCAAATGTAACTGCTTGCCATCAATCCGGTTGCGATCGAAAAACTGCGTAAACTCAACGCCCATCATGCTAAATCGTGAAAAATAATGCGCTTTGGGGCTGTTCACGCCAATGCTGAAATTACTGGAGGCAAGATCATACGAACCTGCAACCAGAATGGAGAGATTTTCACGGCTAGAAAATTCAGCAACCACTTTTTCCAGAACATCTTTGTCATAAGCACAATCATCATCCGGAAACGCAATAATTCTGCCCTGTGCAAAGCTAATCCCGTAATCCCTGGCGCGCGCGTTACCGGTGAAATCCACCTTAATATGTTGTATATCAAGATTGCTTTTAAATAACTCAACAATCACGTCGATTTTGCCGTCTTTATTTTGATCGATAATGATCAACTCAAAGTTTTTGTAGGTCTGCAGCAATAGCGACTTCAAAAAGTCGGCTAATTCCAAGTCTCTGCCCAGCGTTGCTAATATCAACGACACTTTCATAGTCATCACCTTGCCTGTTGTCCGGCTTTTGCTTGCAGATAAATGGTGGCTTCGTACCAGGTAAACATCAGCGCAAATTCCAACCCGGCTGCGCCGTCCAGAAAGCCGCCTCGAAACACGAAGTGATATAAAAACCGAGCCAGCACCCTAAGCCAAGATCGGCCCAACAACACACTCAAGCGCCCGCGGGTGGTCATCACCGCATTCGTGGTCGGCTTCAGCTGGACTTCTTGCGCGGCTTTATCAACATGTTTATGCATCCATTCGATAATCTCGCCATGATAAAAATAATGCTCGTAAGGAATATCGGAATAGCCGATACGGCAGGTATTAACCACTGCTTCGCCGTGTCCGGTATGGTTACGAACAAATCGAGTCGATTCCCTGCGTACCAGTCTGGGGTGATAAATGGGATAACCTGGCGCATGACTTAAACGCTTACCGCGCAGATACAAAATCGACGGCACCATCAACACGTCAAAGGTATCCGAAGCCGCCAGTTCGGCTTCAAAGCGGTCGTAAAATGCCTGCGGATAGATTTCGTCAGCGTCGATAAACAAAAGCCATGGCGTGTTTATATCGCATTGATTGATGGCGAAATTGCGTTGCTCGGCAAAGCCCGGCCATGGATTAATATAAATTCTGCTTGCACGGGTGTTAGCGATAGCAGTAGTTCTATCAGTGCTTCCCGAATCGACGATGACAATGGGATAACGTTCAGGAATCGCCGCCAAACAGCGTGGCAGATTGTTTTCCTCGTTTTTGGTCAAAATAACAACAGTTAGCATGTGACTTATTTAGTAATTTTTAAATGATGATAACGTGTGTTTATTTCTTGACCGCATAAACGTTGATGTAAATACCCCAGCCGAAGTGATGCATCAAGTTAGCAAATGGCGCTTGTAACGACTTCACCAAACTATCAACAACGGCAGCCGCTTTGCCTGTCAGGCGCAGCCTTTTCGATAAGGCATTGAATGGCACGCGGGTTATTTGCTCTGTCTTAACAACGCGTAAACCATTGCTCTCCAGCAAGGCTTTTAAGCCCTTGTCGGTAAAATAATTAACATGCTCCGGCACCCACAAACAGGCGTTATCCTTAGTGCCCAGCAGTTTGACTAAAAACGAATTGTAATTAGGCACCGCGCAAGCCAACACGCCGCCAGTCGCCAACAGACCTGCCACTTTGCTTATCGCTTGATCCGGTTCCAGCAGATGTTCCAATACTTGCGACATCACCACCACACCAAACGGCTCGGTAGGTTGGTAATTTTCAAACATCACCGCAACAGGTTCGTCGTCATTTAACTTTCTGAACACGTCATTTTCGTATTTGCCGGGGTTAATGCTAACCGTTTGATAACCCGCTTTTTTCAGCGCCTGCGTGTAAAACCCAAAGCCGGAACCAATATCCAGCCCTCGGCGATTGCCTGAACTGTTCAAGCGATTGGCTTGTAGGCTCATGCGCTCGGCATCCACGGTGCAATTGGGGAACTCGACTTCTCTAGCCAATACTTCTTCCAGCGTGATTGGTTTGGTCAATGCCTGACCCGAATATTGATAAATTTCCTGCAGCCATTGACTGTGCGGCGGGCGATTTAAAAAACCGGTGCCACAGCTTTCGCAGCGGTAAATATGGAACTCTTTACGATGAGCGCTATCCGTATATTGATAATTTTTCTGCCGCCAGAAGCTTATTCTCTCAGCCCGACAAGCCACGCATTCACGAATAAGATCACCATATATTTCTGAAACTGCTGATGCATAAGTCATAGTCTTTCTCTTTTAATTCTGTTGTCTAAAAACTGTATTTAATTTTGCTATCTGTAGGAGCAGGCCTTGCCTGCGAAACAATCTAGTAAAATCTCGGACAAGGCCCGCTCCTACAAACAAATTATTTTTTCAAGCCGTTGCGCTGCAGCTAGCGACTTCTGCCATCTGCTCTTCATTGACACCATCAAGTCTTCGCCATGGTTTAGCCAACATGGCCAACACCAGAGCCTCAACGCCAAAGTAAATCGGGTTAGCCATCGCAGCACCCACCAAGCCGTAATTTTTCACCATCAATGGCAAACAAATGGCTGCTGTTACCGCTCCGCTTACCCGACCCAGCAATAACACCCGAGTCCGTTTATTGGCCAGCAGCGGTTGCGCCAGCACAGTTCCCAGTGCATGCAAGGCACAGCCAACCGCGATGGCAGGCATTAACTCAACGGCTGAATGGTAAGATTTTGCCAGTGCCCAAGCGGCGACCCAGTCCTTGGTAACCAGCAGTAACGACACGCCGATGATCCCTAAGGCCACCACACACGCAATCCATGTCCATAAAATCCTAAAGCTTTCTTGACGCTGGCCTTGCGCAAAATGCTGAAAATAAACCGGCTGAAAAATGCGTAACAACACCATGGCACTGCGGTTAAAGGCCTCGTTGACGATCATGTAAGTCGCAGCATACAAACCCACTTCCGCCGCAGTCAACAAATAGCCAATCACATAACGATCGCCCAAGCCGTTCACCCAAAATATCAGTTCCAACGGAATCAGCGGCAAGGCATAAGCCCAGACATCAGTTTTAAACTGCTTAGTAAGACTAGAGCGTTTGCTGTGCGGGGCATGCGCACCTTGTACAAACGACCACAGCATATTCGAAATCAGGCTGGCGATTATGTACCCCAGCAACACCCATTCAACCCTGGCTGCGCCCCACCAGACCAATGAAATCGCCAACAAGGGCCGCAAAATACTATCGCTGGTCTGCCACAAACTGGCACCGCGATGCTTGCGTTCGCCGATCAATAATTGGATACCCAACTCGCGTCGCACAGTCACCGCCAGTAGAATGCCCGCCAGCATAAACAGGCCAATATCGCTATGCGTTAGATAGCTATAAACCGCACCGCCCAGCATCAACAGCCCTATCGCTAAGGTTGTGGAGCGCGCAGCCAAACTAGACACGACTGCATACAAACCGGCGCGCTCTTCAGTGCTTTGGCATTCCGGCTGCAGCCTCATCCCGGCGCAAATAAAGGGATAAGAAAACAATGCCACGCCCAGCGCGACAAAACCGTTTAACAACGCAACTTGTCCGTAGACATCAGGTGTGACCAGTTCGGTCAGAATCCGGGTTCCGGCTAACAATGCAATCGCGGACGCCAATTGCCCAAACAACGCCCAAAAGGCATCGCCGAATAATCGTCTTTTTGTTGATGCAACGGACATAGACGCTTTCATTAGTAAGATCTCTGGTAACTCACGCCGGATGCGTCATGCATGGGGTTTTCTGCAATTGCTTTAAAGTGGGTGCCCAACACCATACCCCACATAAACATCAACAGCGCATTTTGCGGAAAATATTCCCACATGTTAAAGGTCAGCCCGGCAACAAAGATAAACATAATCACCAAACCTTTTTTAGGGTGCGTAGAGATTCTGGTCGTAACCCACAAAAAACCGATGTAAGCCATCACACCCACCAAGCCGTAACCGTTCAGCAAAAACAAATACAGACTGTCAGAATCGAATTGACCCGGAAAATGTTCGGCGCCGAATAATATATTGATTGTGTTGGAGCTCAAGCCCAAGCCCCAGCCAAACAACAAATCCATCGGATCATGAATGTAATTGGCAAATATCCGCTGCCATAAATCTATGCGGCCGTCTTGAGTGGGATCGGCATCGTCACGACCACTGAGCAACGGGCTGGACGCCAGCAGTAGTGCGCCCACAGCCAGTATCGGCGCAGGCATTACCACGGCCCATCGGTCGCGAGGCCGCAACGCCGCAACCAGCTGAAAATACACCACCAGCAATGAACTGATAAACGCCGTGCGCGAACCGCTCAGCAACGCCAAAAACACACTCATCGCGATCCATTTACGCATGCCCGGCACCAATGCGAACAACAACGCGCAGGTCGCCATGGTCGCGCCAAACAGGTTGGGACTGACGAAAGTACCGAACGGCCGTCCGCCGCCCAAAAAAGATACTCCGAACAACGGCGGCGCCCACAAGGCCTGGGCTATCGCCAGCACCGCCTGCAACGCTATGTAATACCGAAGATAATGCGCGAATTGCGTAATCACATGCTCACCCGCACCTAAGCGGGCAGTGACAAAGCCAATCAATGCCAGCGGCAGGTATTCAAAAATCCGCAAACCCGCCATCGGCACCACTAACGGCAAGTCCAAATACAAGGCATAACCCACTTCAAACAGCACATAGGTCGCAATAGCCCCCAAAAATGCCCACACCGAGCTGGACATCGCGCCGCGCCGCAAGCGTGGTTCAAAAAACACATAAGCGACGAGCACCAACAACATCAATTCACGCAAAATACGCAAGCCGAAATCCTGCTCGCCGTAGACTTCTTTTATCCCTAACCAAGCCGACTCGACCTGGGGCAAAGCCGCCACTGTTGACGCACTAACCAGCGCGAATAACAATACCGGCAGGTCTTTTTCCAGGCGTATTCTCATTTTAAGCTTGAACCTTGTCTTCAGTTTCTTCGATCGGTTCTAACACAGGCAAATAGTCAGGCGCTTGGCGTTTACCCAACCAATCACTCGCGGCTTGATAACCTGCCATCAACATCGAATCATTTTTCGGCTCCATGTCGCTACGATTGTAGGCGTAGCCGTAATAGGGGTAATACGATGAACCTTCTTTCATGTCGTTAATAATAAAGCCGTTCGGTTTGATACCGACTTGTTGAAAACGCCTGAAGCTGACTTCCAATTCTTGCGCGGTGTAGCGGCCTTCTTTAACCACTAAAAACGTCGCATCGGCATGTTTACCCATAATCGCCGCATCGGTAGCCCCCAAAATCGGCGGTGAATCGATCACGACATGATTATAAAAACTCTTCAACTGCTCCAAGGTTTCTTCCAGCTGGCCGAGCACCAACAATTCCGACGGATTCAGCACCATACTGCCGCGCGGTATCAAGTCGATGCCAATATCCGGCAAGCTGACAATCACTTCGCCCAAGGTCGCTCTGCCTGCCAGCAAGTCAGAAAGACCAGGCTGTTTATCGACCGCAAAGGTTTCATGCAGACGGCCATTACGCATGTCGGCATCAATGATTAATACGCGCTTTTTGATGCTCGCAAGCAACGCCGCCAAGTTGGTGCTGACAAACGACTTACCCATGCTCGGCGCCGGACTGCTGACCATGATGACTTTGCTTTCACTGCTGGCTAAGGTGGCTTCCAGCGTGGTGCGCAGACCGCGCAACGATTCGACGGAAATATCCAGCGGATCCTGGCTGACCAGAATACCGGCTTGACGTTCCCTGCCCCCATTGATCAGGCGTCCTAACTTGCGTTGTTTTTTGCTATGCGGAATGGCCGCAAACAACGGCAGACCCACTTGATATTCCAGCAAGGCCGGGTAGTTATCGTGACGTTGCAAAGAATGTCTCATGAAAATTAACGCTGAACCCAAGCTCAGTCCCAACAAGCTGGCGATAGCCAACATCAATCCGGGCTTTGGCCAATACGGTTTTTCCGGAGTGACTGCGAAATCGACGATGCGCGAGTTGCCGAGTGAGCCAGCCGCGGCGATGCGTTGTTCCTGAGCGCTATTCAATAGCGAGGTATAAAGCTCAGTATTCACTTGCACATCACGCGACAGGCTGACCACGCTTTGTTGCGTGCGCGGTAGATCTTTAATGCGTTTTTCTAACGCCCCCAACTTGCCATTGATACGCTTGATTTGCGTGTTGGTGGCAACCATGTCGGGATGCGCGGACTCTAAGCGCTGGCTTTGCTCGTCGTACTTTTGTTTCAGCTGAATGCCCATGGTCTCCATTTCGGCAGCCTGTTTCAGCAGGATTTCAGCTTCGGCAGAGATGTCGACTGCACCATGTTGTTGGCGGAACGCGCTCAAGCCTTGTTCTGCCTTTTCCAGACGTTCCTTAACAACGGGTAATTGGCTTTCTAAAAACGCCAACTTTTGCCCGGCTTCTGCTGATTCCCAATTTACCGTCGCGTTGACATAAATATTGGCGATGTTATTCACCGATTTAGCCAGTTGCTCAGGATCACTACCTTTAAGTTCAACACTCAAAATATCGGTATCTTTGGATACTTCCTTAACGGCAAAGGCTTTTTGCAAGGTTTCGATAGCAGCCAACGACGTCTTGCGAACCACTTCAAAATGCGTGCCCGGATGCGCCTCGAAGGCATCAAGCTTAATAGCAACCGGGATAGACTCGCCGATGTCGGCAGTGAGCGACTCACCAACCCGGCCTTCAGCCAGCTCTTGGCCTTTAGGGCCAAGCAAGCGGAAACGACCGGAATCTAAGGCTTCCAGGGTAAATTCTTGATCCAGATAACGATCCGGCACAGTAAAGTTGGCAACTTTTATCTTTTCACCGCCCCACGCCCAACTGCTGAATCCCCACCAGGCATCGGCAACGCCATCATGCACATCATGCCTGCGCGCCAGCGTTTCGCCGATAACCGGAAAATAGCTTGGCGAAGCTTCCACCATCAAGTTCAGATCTTCTACCACTTTGCCGAGCACGGAACGAGAGCGCAGGATTTCCACTTCCCGCTGTGCCCTTGGACTGTCTGCTTCCGCAGGCGCTTGATTGGCATCGCTACGCAGTGTGGCGGATAGCAGCGCTTTGTTTTTGTCGATCCTGAGCAGCGCGTCCGCCTTGTAGGTGCGCGGTGCCAACACTAAGTAAATCGATGTGATAAACAGCACCGAAATCAGCGCGATAAAAATAGTTTTTCTGCCTTCAAATAGCAGGTCGAGATAGTCGCGAATACTGACGCCTTGTTCTTCAATCCTGGATGGATTAATCGGCGGCAATGGTGTCGCTTCATTTTGTGAATACATGTCCAGATCCCAATAGTTTGGAAAGTTCTAAATGATTTTTCCGTTCATCTGTCCTTAGATCACCCTTGTGGTGAAGCTTGTCGAAGGATGAATGGAAATATCCGAAATCTATCGTTAAGTCATTCATGGTTCGACAAAGCTCACCACGAACGACTTAACTTAAATGGCCGCACCTGCATCTATGCAGCCATCATGTTAAAGATGGTCTTACATTCCCATCATCGCGGCTTGCGACATGATGGCGGTAAATGAGCCCGGTAAGATCTGGTTCAGCACTCGCGACCATTGCGTCACGCCAGCCGTACCCACAAACAAGGTGTCGTGTGCCTGCAAGGGAAATTGATCAGCCAAAATCATCGCGTCGGGTGATTCGCCATTCAGTTGGAAAATCTCCGGTTTCATGTCGCCTGCACGAAGTACGTAAATATCGCCGGGGCGAGAAGTATTGAAGTCAACCCCGGAAGCCTCGGCCAGCGCTTGCGACAGACTCATCCGCCCCTTGTTGATTTGGATGGCCTGCTGGCGATTAACTTCACCCATCACAAAAACCTTATTGTCTTTTTGATCGCCGATATTCAGCACGTCGCCCTCTTTCAACAACAGGTTATGAGGCGTCTGGCCTTTTTCATATAACGACTGCACATCCAACTTATAAAGCTTGCCGTCACGAGCCAGTGCGACGTTATTTAAGTCAGAGTCTTTAGTTGCGCCGCCAGCGCGGGTGATGGCTTCAGCAACTGTCAACGGTGTTTCGTTCATGGTTTGTACGCCAGGCGTTGTCACTTCGCCAACCACCGCTACTCGATGCGCCTGGAACGACAACACCCGCACATCAAGTTTGACCTTTTTAAAATACTTAGACAGCTCACGTGTCAGATCTTCACGCACTTCAGTGACGGTCTTGCCGGCCACATGCATGCTACCGACATACGGGTAATACAGGTCGCCATTCTCATCAACCACTTTACCGGCCAGCTCAGGCATAATTTTTTCACTGCCGGGATCGTTCAGTTCCGGATGCTCCCAGACGGTGATTTGCAAACGATCCTGCGGGCCAATCCGGTAGGTGGCTTTCATCGGATCGACCGGCGGCAGATTGTTAACCGCCTGATGACGGGCTGCTTCTCTTTCAATAATCAGGTCGGCGGTAATCGGCACGATGCGCGCTTTCTCTTTAACCAAATGCCCGTCTTTCATGGTCGGGAATTCGATTTCAGACAAGCCGTTATCGGTGTTCATATCCATGCCCGGCGCCAATGCACAGCCCGACAATACAGAAACAAACATGATGGGAATCAATTTAAACATGGCAGATTTTTCCTTAGTAAGCATTTTTATTGATAAAACCGGTCAGCACCGTGCGAAAGGCAATTTCTAAATCAAACCAAATCGACCAATGCTGGATGTAATACAAATCGTGTTCGATGCGACGGTTTAAGTCGGTGTCGCCGCGCCAGCCGTTAACTTGCGCCCAACCGGTGATGCCAGCCTTAACCATGTGTTTTTTCATGTAGTTAGGCACTTGCTCTTTAAAGACTTCGACAAAATCAGGGCGTTCCGGACGCGGCCCGACCAACGACATATCGCCTCTGAGCACGTTAATCAGTTGTGGTAATTCGTCCAGACTGGTCCGGCGTAAGAAGGCACCAAAGCGAGTCGCGCGCTGTTCGCCGGGCTTAGCCCATACCGCGCCGGTTTTAGCTTCAGCATCTACCGGCATCGAACGGAATTTTAAAATCGTGAAAGAACGATTGTTCCAGCCCACCCGCTCCTGCCGATAAAACACCGGGCCGGGCGAACTGAACTTGACGCCGATAGCCAGGAACAACAGCAACGGACTGATAAACGCCAAGATAATGAACGCGAAGAATCTATCTTCAATCTCTTTGATATAACGATTAATGCCATGCAACGGCGACACCGAAAAATCTAACGTCGGAATACCCGCTACTGTGTTTAAACTAAGGAATTTACTTTGTTTGAACGCGAAGCAATCGATCACCAAACGGATGCTGACCGGCAGATGGCGCAATTGATACTGCGCGCGTTCCGCCAGTGATTCACCGGGAAACGCAATCCATACTTCATCAATGGCTTCTTTAGTAACGATGTCGGTAAGATCTTGCAAACTGCCGAGTCGCGGCAAAGTCGAATCAGCCACCGCTTTGCGGCCTTCGGCACGGTCATCGACATAACCGATCACGTGCAAACCTGCCCAGTTTGATTGATTCAGCTGCCTGCTCACCGCCACCGCCATCTGGTTTAAGCCGACTAAGATGATACGGCCTTGAGACCAACCGCGAGCCCGCAATAACTGCAGTAATTGGGAAAGCAGGAATCGTGCAGTCAGCACAAACAACAAGCCAAGCCCCCACCAAGTGATGATCCAGCGGTAACTGGAACCAAACCAAAAGTGCAACCGCACCAGTGCAACGATAGAGATAACCGACACAATCGCCGATACCCATGCCCTGACGATACGTGGAATTTCACCGCGCATCGCATCGCTGCGCCATGGGCGATACACTTGGCCGATTTCAAAAAAGATAATGGCCGCCAGAACGCCCAGCGCAATGACGATCCGATAATCCTGATCGATAACAAACTCGCGCAGCCAATAATAATGAGTGACCCATGCGGCGCCCAACAACATAGTGATGTCGATAAACCGCAGCAATAAAATCACCGTGTGACCGTATTGCTTAAAGAGCCCGTTGAAAATGTTTCCAAACCCGAGTGGCATATTCGCTAACCCCCTGTTCTGTTGTGTTCAATGATGAGCGGCAAAACCGTCACCCCCAAAGTTTGCGACCTGCAAAATGCAGATGTCGCGACGATGGCGTAGAGATTACAGAAGCAAGATGAGAGCAAACCTAGAGGTTTGATTAAGATTTGATGAAGATGGGATTAGGTTTGGATGAGGGCTAAGCGGAGATAACTTCAATTACGTTAGATCCAGTAATTATTCTCCATAACCATCGTCCTCAATGCCCCCAGAAGACGCTGTCCAATTTGGGGGATAAATCCCAAGATTAACGAAGCGCTGAAAACTAGAAAATAGCCAGTGGCTGGGATGAGTCACAAGCCCGTGCTTAACAGGATTCCAATGAATGTAATCGCAGTGTTTTTCAAAGTCCTGCTCATCGCGAATTTGGTGTTCCCAGTAGCGCGGTTGCCAAACGGTTTGAGCCCGTTTGCGTTTTTGGGAGGGCGTCGGGGGAGACTTGTAGAGATCCAAGCAACGGCGGGTGAAATAGTTTTTGATAGCATTCCACCGCATTGGATAATCCTTATCGCCTTGCGGCAAAGTCAATATGCAGTGCAGATGTTCCGGCAGCAGAACAAAAGCGTCGATAGTAAAAGGATGTGCTAATTTTACGGTTCGGAACGCCGTCCGTAAGAGCTCAACATTATCCGGTTCACAAAGAAATTTGCGTCGCCGATAAGTCACCACAGTAAAAAAGTAAGAGCCTCCAGGCGTTTGAGCGCGACGGTAACGCAAAGCGGGAATCTCCAAATATTGAACAGTGAAAGTCTAGCGTAGGTCGGGTAACAGCTTTATCGTTGCCCGACGTAACGGTATTCAATAATAAAGCGGCGGCAGTAAAACCACAATCCAGTGATATATTGAAGCATCGGAAATGTCGGGCATAAACAGCATGCCCGACCTACGCGACTCAAACCTAAAGAAAATAAACACTAATGAAACCACAATTTATATTAACCACTATTATCGCTTCATTAACTCTATCCGGATGTGCATCATTAAAATATCCAGGTTGGGAAATGGTGCGCATTGAAGAAAATGGTATTCCTTCGACAAAAAACTGTACTTATAAGGCCCAAATGTCCTGCCCACAAGGATTGTTTACGGCGAATGATTGCTATGATTGGCATAAGAAAACGGCCACTAAATATGATGCCAACACTGTAGTTATTACCTCTTCGCGCAAAGTAGCAACCTTATCAATTGCTAACAACTTTGCTTTTGGTAGTGAACAAACTACCTCGCTTGCTGACTACTACACCTGTAAATAAGCCTAGTAGGTCGGGCATGCTGTTTATGCCCGACATTTCAATATTACAAATTTGGCAAGGGTTTTCGCGTTTGCTGTTGCCATTCTAACATCTTGCATTGCAATGTCGGGCAACGATACAGCTGTTGCCCGACCTACGTAATACTTGCTCTCTCGGCAATCGTTCGCAGGCAAGGCCTGCTCCTACAGCTTCGAATAGTTACTATTTTATTGTCTGGTAAGACTCTCATAATCAGCTTTCGGCAACACATAAACCGGGCTGGCTGAGATTGGAATGTTAGCAAATCCCGAAGCGTCAACCTGCAGTTCTTGGCTACTCCCCACCACATCCACCAACAGCCAAGCTTTACCCGGATCAAGCTTAAGCTGCCAATTGCTATTCGTCTCATCGGCCCGCCAGATCATGAAAGTGTCTCCGAAGTAAGCCGCCTGGATATTGGCGTCTTTGGTATCGAAAGCTTGATATGGCAAGCCGTCGATTAAGGCACTCGCGGTGTACATGGCTGCCTCGCCGGGTTTGTGGCCCATTGAGTAATCCCAAATCCGGCCATAAGCCAGATCGTATTCGTGGCCTATGCAGAAAGCCAATCCAAGGTAGTCGCTGCGGCTGTTAACCCAGGCGATTATTTTCGCGACTTGTTCGGCTTGCCAGCGGCGCCCGTTCAGGCCGTGCATGGCTTTGGCGCCGGTTTCGCCTAGCCAGAACGGCAAGATGTTTTTTCTGCCCAAACTAGCGTAAGCGGCCAGCACGCCGCGCTCGTCTTCATTCGAGCCATTGCCGATCGGCCCGCCGAAACGCGGCGATTGCTGCGGATAGGCGTGGACGTCCCAGGCATCTTGATATTTATCCAAGCCCAGCTGTAAGACCTGTTTGAGCCAATCGCCTTCGCCCGGTCGCACCAGACTACCCCCGAGGTAATGGGCGTCGCTGCGGGCTTTATGTGCCTGTTCATATTCCCATTTGGCCCGCTCGACCCAATGCGCGGGGTCGCGGAGCTTTTGCCATTCCGGCTCGTGGCGGATGTCGATTTCGTTGGTGGCTTTAAAAAAACGGGTAAATTCTGCGGCCGTGTTGATGAATTTCCGGCCATCAGCAGGATTGTCGTTGAGCCAGGAACTATCGCCGGAAGAGTCGGCAAAGAAGACCAAGCCGCGTTGTTTTGCTTGCTGCCACTGTGGTTGATACTGCGGATCGAAACCTGGATAGCTGCCAACAGTTTTGTAAATCCCCATTCGCTCCAGCCAATCGAAATAGCCGCCTGTTTGCTGAAAGCTCTTGTCGCCATCGGCCATGGCGTAATAGTCGTTGTTCCAGAGTTTTTTCTTATCCAATCGCTGCTTTTGCTCGGCGACTCCGCGCACTACCGAGAAGCCGTCGGCGGGATAGTGCATGATCAATTTGCCGTCAACGGTATACAAGGATGGATAAACCGCGTAATAGCCAGAGTCGGCGATTTTGCCGAAATCAGCTTCAACTTGGCCGGGAAACAAACCGGATATTTCCTTCATCGCAACCCCGTTGCCGCTGTAGTCGACCAGACGTAAACGTAGTTTTGCTTGAAAGCGTGGCAGCGGCCCAGGCAAGCTGGTTTCTTCCAAAATTGGATGCCAGCGCATGTCGACTTTTAGCTTGAGCGCATCCCCTGGATGCGGCAGATTGGCCGAGGCATCGACAAAAACCACCGGCCGCAATTTGGCGGCGATGCTGTTAAGCGCGAGATCGGCGCTAGGATCGGTCAATTGGGTTTTAATCGAATCTAGCGGATGGCCTGCCGGATCGGTAAACAGCCCCGCAAATTGAAAGCGTTGACCTTGATCATGCTGCATCACCAGTTTGACCAGCAGGCTATGCCAGCCTGGGCTTAGATTAAGTGCGACGGCTTGCGGCGCTTCAGTTCGATCCGACAACGCGGTTGCCACCAGCCCTTCGGTGGTCAAGCCGTGAAGCAAGGTTTTTATTTTCTCGCCAGCAGTGCTGAATCCGGCCGGTGGATTTTGATCGTCAGTCAGTTTGAATGACTGTCCATCCAGCCATCCAGCGGTTTTGATGCCGGATTGTTGCAAATGCAGCAGCGCCTGAGTGGATTGGTCGACATGCAAATAAAGCTGGGCATAACCGCTACCGCGCGACCAGCCATAGCTGTGTTGGGCGCTGGGCTCGATAACTGCGACGCCATTGGCTTGGGTCGGTGCGACCTGCCAGCTGCGCATTTCCCCGCCCATCATTTGCAGACTGAGGTAGGGCTGGTTGGGATTAGGCCGCAACACGGTTTCGGTATCGAGCCCGAGTATCGAAACTCCTGCTAAACCATCTTGCAAGCCGCCGACCAGCCATGCTTCCGGCATACCCGCCTTTAGCGGTGTTGCGGCATCACCTTGGACGACTGACGGCGTGGGCATCGCACCGAATTTGCCGGGGTCGGTGAGAAATTTGGCGACATCCGCTTCGCTTTTAGGCGTGGACAAGACGCCGATCATGCCGTAATGATCGTCGGTTATCACTGCGGCAGGCAATGCCGGGAGATTCAAGTTGCGCGCCAAAGCTTCAGCATCCGGGCCAACCAAATAAGATACCGGGAGTTTGTCGTAGTGTGGCCGAGCGGCATCGGCAGCCAGTCCGCGAAACAGGATTTCATCCTTATCGCCTTTGCCGTCAAGCACAAGCAGACGCTGCTGGGCATTCGGCAAGGCCTTCGTCAATGACAAGAAACGATTCCGAACCTGGGCCTGTTCGGCGTTCATCCAGTCACCCAATGGCGTCTCCAATTTCAACAAAAACGCATCAAAGACTTTGGCGCCATCAGCCTTGCCGGTGTTGTTGATTTCCAGCCAGCGATCGCCCGGCAGCACGGTGACGGTAGTTGGCGATTGCAGCCATTGATATTCCCACGGCGAAGTGTTGGTCAGAGCAAAATCGCCGCGTGTCGCCAATTGTTCCGACTGACTTCCGGCCTTGACTGTGAAGTGTTGCGTAACCTGAGACACCTCACCGCCGCTTTTGTAGCGGGCAAACACGCGGTACTGTCCGGGCACAATCGCCGGAATCAGTTCAAAACGAAAATTGGCGTCCCAGCTGCCGAAGCCCTGATGAAAAATCTGTACTTCATCTTTTTCGGTCAGCACAGATTCAGCCCCCATCCCAGCAGAAGCAGTGCCTAATTGAACTTGCAGGCTGTTATCTTTTTCGACGGTGGCAAAAGCCGGTGCATTACCCAAATCCAGCAGCACCAGCGGTTTGTCTGCCGACCCGGTTGCAGGCAGCGCGGCCAATGGCGGCGCCAGCAGAAAAGCGTCGAAGACTTTGGCATCATGTCCCGCGCCGCTATCGCGCACCTCGATGACCGCATCGTCGGCCTTAAGATTGACCGGCACTTCGGCAGCTATCCAGGCATATTCCCAACCCTTGGGTTTCATGGCTAAGCTGCTACGCAGCTCTAGCCTGGATGAATCAGGCCCGGCCCAGACTTCGAAAGTCTGCACGCAGACATTCGGGTCGCCGCCCTGCCGCCAGCGCGCCCAAAAAGTGTAGGATTTGGTCGGAAGGCCTAATTTAAGATTGAAGCGGAAATTAACTTTCCAACTGCCGAAGCCGGGATGCAACGAGCTGATTTCATCCTTGTCGGTCTGAATCGAAGCATCGCCCTCATGCGCGGAAACTTCCCCGTTAACTACTCGCATAGTTTTGTTATCAATACCAGTCGACGGCGACACGTTGCCTAGCTCAAGCAGTAACGCGGGATTTTCAACGGTACTTTTAATCGGCAATCCCGATAAGTCAGCGGCCTGCACCAACTGCGCGGCGAAAAAAAACAGGGTCAACAATGGCTTCATAGCTTAAGAAAAATAGGGTGAAGGGATAAGCAGATTCGTTCGAGACAGGCTAAGCGATACTATGCAAAGTGTGTATCATAGCGGCTGCTCAGTCGGGCTAACCAGCGGCAAACCGGATATATTAGATCTGCGTTTGGGTTTTTCGCTGTCGGGAAAAGATTTCCAAGCAGCGCGGCACCGCCAATGGTTTATTGAAAAATAGATTATTTTTGACGCTCAACCACGGACATCAATGAAAGAGTTTATTACCCAGACTATTCAAAAACTTTTCAAAAAACCGGATTTATCAGATAGCTGGTTTGCATCCCTATTTAGCAGGATGAAGCTGCAAAATTTTTTATCGTTAAAATCCCTGATCGTTTTGGGCTTTGTAATTGCCGTTATTCCGCTATTTTTGGCAGTCATGTACGCAGCTTTTGGTATGCGCGAAACGTCTGCCTTGGGCAGGACTATTAATTCGCAAGTCTTTGAGCAGACCAAAATTATACGGTTGGTATTGCAAAAAACCTCCGACATTGAGCGCAAGGCAAGATTATTCGTGCTACTGTCCGACCCTGCGCTACGCCAGCCATATGAACAACAATCGTATGAAACGACTCGGGCGTCATTCAAGCAAGCCTTAAGCGAGTTACTTAAACTCCATGTCGACAACAAAATCGCGCTGCTGGTTAACGAGTTATCGGAAAAAGAAAACCTGATCTATCAACAAATTATTAGCTCGGCGAGTGAGAACAGTCTTAAATTGCCCGTCGATGAAGCCTTTCAAGGCTTACGCGAATCGTCTGCTGCACTTGCGCGCGAATTTGAAAACCATGTCGATCATGAATTCAATGAATTACGCCAGGAATCGGAAGCCCTGGAACAAGGCCTACTCGTTAAAGGCGCAGTACTGCTGGTGATTTCATTTATTTTTATTGTCATTCTGCTGGCCGTGCTGTCTCGATCATTACGGCAACTGGACACTTCGATTCGCCGTTTGGGTTCGGGTGAACTCGAAGAACCTGTCGTAGTTACCGGCCCAGCCGACCTTCGTTATCTGGGCGATCGCCTGGAATGGCTGCGCACGCATTTAATGGAGCTGGAACTATCTAAGCAGCAGTTTATGCATAATGTCGCGCTGGAAATCGAAGCGCCGCTGGCCAATATTCGTGAAGGTGCGAAGCTGCTTGTTAATGAAACCGGCGAAGCACCGAATAATGCGCAACAAGATATCGCACGGCTATTAAGCGCCAATGTTGAAAAGCTGAAAACAGTGTCCGAGGAATTGGTTCGCTACAGTCAAATCAACTCGAAACCGGCGATGAAACGCAAGGAAACCGTCAATATGCAGGCCTTGCTTGAGTCCGTTATCGAGGAGTTTCAATCACAACTGCAAGCCAAAGCAATTACCCTAAAAAAGCTGCTCAGACCAGTGGAAATTTCCGGTGTCCATGAGCAGTTGCGAAACATCATCGAGCAGTTGCTGTCGAATGCGGTGAAATATTCACCCACAAACGGCGAAATCCGCATCATGTTGCGCAGTTCAGGCACGCAAATGGAATTGGAAGTTGAAGACGAAGGCCCCGGCATCGCTCCTGATGAACGTGCGCATGTGTTTGAGCCCTTTTACCGTGGCAAAGATGCCCAATCCGGCGATAATGGCGATGGCCCTGGCTTAGGTCTGGCGATTGTCAGAGAATATGTTGCCAACCATCAGGGTAACGTCGATATTATTGACGCCAGACAAGATCAAAATGGCGCCCGCCTGCGTGTACAACTGCCGCTCTCGGTCTAGCCTGAAACATTTACACCCATTTTCTCTAACCCGTTATTACACTCTATGCAAAAAATCAGCTTGGCGTTGACCCTTTTACTGTTAACGGGTTGCGCTCATTACGATTATGATTGGAATCAAGGCGCAGGCTCTTACAACGATTCGTATGTGACCTCAGACTTTGATGAGCTGCTTGGTTTCGGCGCCAACATGGCGCAAATTTCTCCAACTTCGCGCAGTGAAGTCTGTCACACATTAATCAAAAGCAAAAATGGCGGACCAGGCGTGCAATTGCATCTGTTGCTGGGCCGATTACATTCCGATTCTTGTGGCGATATTAATAAGATTCTCGACAGTGTCCGCGCTATCCATATCACCGATGAGCGGATACAAAAATTAGTGTCCATTCACACGGAGGCTTTAAAACGTCTAAATAATCAATCAAGAAAGCTCGGCTCTTTCGAACGCAAGCAAAAAACAGTGCAAAGCGTACTTGAATCGAAAGAACCGCCTGTTTCCGGATCAAAGAAGGATGAAAACCGCCTGCTGCGAGAAAAGCTGGAGGCTATCAGGGCCATGGAAAAACAGCTGGATGAAAGCGGCGACGCCAAATAACCTACATGTTTCGTTTCCGATTAGCAGTTGTTATTGTTGTTTCGTTCGGATTTGTCTTGGTATTAGGCATTGCCCTGTACTGGGGATCCAATCAGGTTGATAAGTATTTTCAGCGCAGCCAAGCGGCGTATGAGTCTTTTGATCATTACGAACGCTTATCCCAAGAAGCTTATCGACACTTTAAACAACGAATGGATAGGCTGATAACCAACAGCCCAACGGCAGAAACTGGTGTGGAATCTTCCAAACAACGCCTTTACGAAGCAATGCAGGCACTGCGCGATAACGCGGTAAAGTCTTCAACCCCAGAAGCTGAAGTTGATCCTGACAAAGCCGCCGAGCTGGAAAGAGTTGCTCATTTCACTGCATTTTTAGATGCCAGCGAGTACCGATTCGACGAAGTCGAAAAGTTACGTCAAGAAGGTAAGCTGGAACTGGCGGTGCAAGCGCTGTCGACATTCTCTGAAGAAGAAATCGACGGTAAATTTCAGCCGCTGATTGATACGGCCATTAACGCTGAACGAGACAAAGCAGGTAAAGCCAAGCAAGAACTTGAAGAGTTGGTTGCAAGGTCGCGTTGGATCGCCATTTTGGCATCCCTAGCTGCAGCCGTGTTTAGTATCACCTCAGGCATATTATTGTTGCGCGGCGTCAGAAAACCTATCGACGTGTTGATGCAGGGTACCGACGAGATTGCTTCCGGCAATTTGGATCATCGTATCTCACTGGATACTCGCGATGAATTCGCCTATCTCGCCAGTCATTTTAATGACATGGCTCAAGAACTGGCGCTACAGCAAACTAAGCTTCGCGAAGGCCGCGCCGTATTAGAAAAAAGGGTAGTCGAACGGACTTTCGAATTGCATGACTTAAATGATGAATTAAAACGCATGGACAATGCGCGGCGCGAATTTTTAGCCGACATCAGTCACGAACTACGCACCCCAATTACGGTAATCCGAGGCGAGGCAGAAGTTACTCTGCGCGGACAGGATCGTAGCACTGCAGAATATAAGGAAGCTTTGCTGCGCATTGTCGAACTGTCTATGCAACTGGGCAAATACGTTAACGATCTAATGTTCATGGCCCGTTCTGAAACAGCCAGCTTCCAATTTAACTGGGGCAGTGTCAATCTGAGCGACATTGTTACCAGTGCTGTCGAAGATTTTCAAGTCATGGCCGAGGAAAGTAAAATTTCGGTATCGTTGACTGCTCCAGCCGAACCGATATGGGTACATGGTGACAAGCAGCGGCTTCGGCAAGTGCTATTCATTCTGGGCGATAATGCCTGTCGATATTCCATCCCAGGCGGACGCATCGTCGTCGCGTTATGGCGGGATGGTAACGAAGCAAACATCAGCCTAACCGATCAAGGCATCGGCATTCCTAGCCACGATTTGGAACGCATTTTCGAACGCAACTTTCGTAGCGATAATGCTCTGCATGCGCATGACGATGGTTCTGGCTTAGGTCTGCCAATGGCTAAATCAATATTAAAGGCCCATGACGGGCATATCACTGTATCTAGCACCGAGAATATGGGCTCGACATTCACCCTCACTTTGCCGCTGCTGACAGCAGCGCAGGATAACGAGCCGATAAATGACAACAACTAAGCTAATAGGTATCGACTAAATGCGCGTTCTGCTAGTAGAAGACGATCAACGAATTGTCGATTTTGTGCAACGAGGCCTAAAAGCCGAGGGCTATATTGTAGAAACCGCCAATAACGGTAAAGATGCTATCGCGCTGGGCACAGAAGGTAAATTTCAGGCCATCGTTTTAGATTTAGGACTGCCTGATCTGAATGGACGGCAGATTTGTGAGCGTTTGCGCGGCAACGGTGTCGATACGCCGATTTTGATGTTGACGGCTCGAGATACCGTTCAAGACAAAGTATCCGGTCTGCGTTCGGGTGCTGATGACTACATGACCAAACCGTTTGCGTTTGAAGAATTGTTGGCCAGAATCGAGGCGCTGATGCGACGTCGTGGTGGCGAAATCAAACAGCCGGAAGCGAAAGAATTGCACCTAGCTGACTTGGTATTGAATGGCGAAACCCATGAAGTTAAGCGTGGCAATACGATAATCGACCTGACACCCAAAGAATTTACCTTGCTGGAGTGCTTCATGCGCACGCCAGGCAAGGTGTTGAGCCGTACCCGAATTCTGGAACAAGTATGGGGCTATAGTGCCGACCCATTGACCAATGTGGTGGATGTTTATATCCGTCAATTACGGCGCAAGATCGATGATGATTTTGAGCTGAAATTGCTCAAGACAGTAAGAGGTTTTGGCTATAAGCTGGATGCTTCCTAAGCAGCGTGTATCAATGGAATACACGCTGTTAGCTTTCAACATTTAAACAGCAATACCTACCTGCAACGCATCAAACCAATCCAAGAAGCGCTTTACATCATCACCCTTAAACATTCTGCCATGTTGCGGTGCAAGAATTTCAATATCCAACTTCCGCACTCGCTCAATCCAGGCCCTTTTGGCCTGATTTGATGGCATCCAACGTTGATGAAAATAGCGCATCTTGTCGATATGAGCATCGAAATTATCGACGAAGACCGGCGCATCAGGGGCTTCCAGAGCTGCGCCAACATCACCAGACATTAGTATTTTTGCCTGCGGGTCGTAGACATGAAAGTTGCCTGACGAGTGCAAATAATGCGCGGGTATCAATTGCAATTCCAGCGAGTCCAGCTTGATGCTGCCGCCATGATCTGGAATCGGCACATATTCGATAGATTCACAGCCAAAATGACGTAAAAAGCCTTCCCAAATAGCTGGTGCATGTAGCTTGGCATTGGTAAGTGCCTGATCCCATAAACCCAAGGAAGAAATAACATCCGGGTCCTGATGCGAGGCAAATAAATCAGTAATTTGTTCCACCGGAGCGTGATGTAAAACTGCCGCCATCATCGGCGCAAATAATTCTGAACCACCTGGGTCCATCAATAAACAACGATTAGCCGTACGCACTACATATTGATTGCTGTCGATAATACTGGCGGGCTTATTTGCATCCCTACCGAACATAATCCATTGGTGCGATCCTTCATATATTTTGGTCATTTTCATGAAAAACAGTGCCTCCTGTACATGAGTGAATATTTAATTAATTACTACGATAGATAGATAATGCAACCCGACAGCGTTGCACGTTATCGTGGATGGTGTGCGCGGCTTTATCCACGCTTTCTGCAACAGCTTGAAGACTTTGCAGATATTCCCCAGCTTGTGAAGCTTCAATTCTTGAGTTGGCGGCAATAACCCGCGCAGCGCGCGCATGATGCATGACTGCTTCAAGCTGACTTAACAGATGCGTTACATCACGTTTAAATTGCCGCTGACAGTCTTGCATTCGGGCTTTGGCGGTATCTACAGGACCTTGCATGGTTGCCCCGTAAACCGCATTTTCAGCAAGTTTTGCGGCCTGCTCAAAGCGGTTATAGGCGCTGGTTCGGCGATATTCATTTACCGTTAAGCGGTACAACAACAGCGCATAAACGTTAATATCGGTGACTAACTCAATGGTTTCTTTAGCTAACTCATTGATGAAATCGGTAATGGGTTGAAAGCCTTTGGCTTTATCGCCCGCTCTAAAAGCGATCGCTTTGGCATTCGCAGCAGCTAAAGAAATTTCCTTTGCCACCACCATAACCGCACTTAGCTCCGAAGTTATTGAGGCGACAGCTACAAATTGTGATTTAGTCTGATTATTCATGATTACACACAAGCGATTAAGTGGTGATTGAGTTGGACAAACATGCCTTATTTATCGGCCGGTAATGGATTTTGCCAACGTTGAAATTCTGTGAGCCACCTCATGCAACGGTTCAACATAATCAGCGCATCCCAGTTTGAAAGCTGCGCCCGGCATCCCCCAAACCACACTAGATGCTTCGTCTTGGATCACCGTTTTAGCGCCAGCCTCGTGCATCGTCTGCATACCTAACGCACCATCTGCACCCATCCCCGTCAACAATACACAAACTGCGTTGCTACCGGTGCAGAGTGCCGCTGAATTAAACAACACATCGACTGCGGGCCTGTGCCGATTAACCGGCGCAGCATCATTCAAATGAATGACATATCGACCATTTTCTTTAGCCAGTTCCATATGACGATCGCCGGGAGCAAGGTAAATGTGGCCATTTTCCAATACTTGACCATGTGTCGGTATGCTTGCCGACATTGCTGTCACTAGATCAATATGTTTTACAAAGGACTCACTAAATGCCGCTGGTAAGTGCTGGGTAATAAGTACCGGCGGTGAATCTGCAAGCAAATTTTTAGCGACAATTTTGATGGCTTCTGTACCACCGGTCGAGGCACCCAAGACAATCACTTTATTGACGGCCCCTAACTTAACTGATGGTCGTGCTACGGCAACAGGTGTAGCGGGAGTTGCTGTACGTAATTCGCGTTGATTGATAGAACCTACCCTGGCACGAGCAGCCATTTTTACTTTGGCGATAATCTCATCAGCATATTCATTTAAGGTATTGACGACGTCGATTTTAGGCTTAGCGATAAAATCTACCGCTCCTAGCGACAACGCTTCCAAGGTGGCTTCCGCACCATGCTCGGTAAGCGTAGAAATCATCACCACCGGCGTTGGCCTTAAACGCATTAGGTTACGTAAAAAGGTAATCCCATCCATGTGGGGCATTTCAATATCCAGCGTCAACACATCCGGATTTAACTGCTTGATCATATCTCTGGCTATCAAGGGATCTTCAGCGGCACCCACTACTTCTATATCGGGTGATGAGCTAAGCAATTCAGTCAGAATTTTTCTAATCAGTGCCGAATCATCAATTACTAATACGCGTATTTTGCCCATTTTTAAACCTTAAAAATTTCAACTCGGATGTGCGCGTCACGGCTTTATCGTATTTGATGCGCAATATGTACGCTAAATCCTAGCGCTTTAATCAACACCTTGGATCTTGGCTGCGGCGGCCATTCTGACTTTACCTATAATCTCCTCAGTATAGTCAGTTAAAGTATGTTCAACATCGATGGTGGGCTTAGCGACAAAATCTACCGCTCCCAACGCCAGCGCTTCTAATGTTGCTTCGGCATTACTTTCAGTTAATGCTGAAATCATTACCACCGGCATGGGCCTTAAGCGCATTAGATTACGTAAAAAAGTGATGCCGTCCATGCGCGGCATTTCAATATCCAAAGTTATAACGTCAGGATTCAATTGCTTAATCATTTCCCTGGCAAAGATTGGATCCTCAGCCGCTCCAACCACTTCAATATCGGGTGCCGAATTAAGAATTTCGGTTAACAAAGTTCTGATTAATTCTGAATCATCAACAATCAGCACACGTATTTTGTCCATTTCGCCCTCTTAAAACAGCTCAACATCGCCTTCAACCGGCGCATTTTTAATGGTATTGAAGTATTGACGCTCTCTTTGTGCGATGTTGTCGGTGTGTAAATCCTGAACCTTTTTCATGCCAACCTTGCCTGTTTTTGGAAAATAAACGACTTTTCGAGGATAAATATCGCCTAAATCCTGGGCCAATAAAGTCAAACCTTCCGCGTCGATATACTCCAAAACAAACTGAATATTTCTGGTACCGACATCGGTTAATGTTGGAATAATTTTGCCGCCGCCAAACACTTTGACTTCCAAATTCTTGCGCTTGCCACCGTTGCTCAAAATGGTGTTGATCAAATGCTCCATGGCATAGTTTCCATAGCGAGTAGCATTACCAACAACAGCCGCGCTGCCTCTACTCAATTTGTCAGCATTGGTTTCCGGGAGCATAAAATGATTCATACCGCCAATACCCGATTCCCGATCACGAATACACGCAGACACACAGGAGCCTAAGACCGTAGTGATCAATTCATTTTCCCGCGTAACGTAATATTCACCGGGTAGTATTTTTGCCGCAACGATGCCGTGATCTTTATCCAAATACCTGTGGATATGTTCAAAGCCCGAAACGGAAGGCCGACCGATAGCGTTTTCTGTAGTCATTTGCTTAGATATTTTTTTTGTATGTAGTAGTGGCAACTAGGTCGAATTCATTGGAAAGCTGATTCAATGATTCAGAATGCCCAATAAATAACCATGACCGACTGGCCAGCATTTTTGCGTATTTACTCGCTAATAATGCTTTTGTATCCCGATCAAAATAAATTAGTACATTGCGGCAAAAAATAAAGTCGAACTGACATTTCATTGGCCAATCCTGCATCAAATTCAACTTTTTGAATTGGATGATTTTTTGCAATTGCGGCCTGACTCTAACCAGTCCGCCTTGCGCTCCTGTACCGCGCATAAACCAGCGTTTTAAAACTTGCTCAGATAAATCCGTCACCCGTTCTTCCGAATACACGCCATCCATTGCCGTTTGCAGTACATTGGTATCCAAATCGGTTGCCAAAATTTTAATGTCCCAATCCGGGGGTACATTGTCGAGTAAGGTCATCGCTAAGGTATAAGGCTCTTCACCGGTAGAGCAACCGGCGGACCATACCCGTATTTGCTTGGTGTTTTTGTTTCTTTTCAAGACCTCGGGAATGACCACATCACGCAAATAATCAAAATGATGTATCTCCCTAAAAAAAGCCGTTAAGTTGGTCGTTATTGAGTTAATAAACTCGGTAAATTCATGTTCAGGATAATCTTTAAGATATTGACAATATTCTTTGAAATCATTGAGACCGAGCTTTCTTACTCGTTTGGATAGCCTGGAATAAAACATGTCAAAGCGCTCATCAGGCACTTGAATGCCTGAATGTTGATTAGACAATTTCCTTAAAAAATTGAAATCATCGACCGTAAATCTGAATTCCCTAGGTTTTTCTACAATAGCCATTTTTTAAACCATTCCCTTCAGTCACTCTTTGCTTATCGAAATACGCAACATTAAGCCGTCACTTCAAGTATTTCTAATAGGCCTAATAACTGGGCCGACTCCACAAATCGCGGAGATGGATAAATAATACTCACCTGTTTTTGTAAATTGGCGGCATCTTTTTTTAGTGCCACTAATAACTGTAAACTTGCTGTATCAATGGCTGACACATCGGAGGCGTTGATTTCAATCTCGTCAAACATTGCTAAGCTAAGCTTGAGTTTTTCATGTAATTCCCCGGCATGTTGAATAGTTAATGTGCTGCCTAAATCAACTATTGGCGATAGTTCTTCCTGTTCTGTCATTGCATCCACCTGTTCATTATTTTCTTCGCCTAAATCAACACTCTCTTCGTCACTATGCAAATTTACAGCCTCCTGCTCATTGTCATCCGCGAAGACTGCGACCTCCTCGTCTTGATCTAGTTGTAAGTCAAAAGCGTCGCCATCGTCTGCGTCTATTACTGAAACAGTATCAACATTATCGCTGTCGCCTTCGGCAAAAACTTCGCTATCAAAAGCAAGCGGCTCATCAGCGTCGGTAGTGTCGGTTAACAGATCAACATCATCCTGATGATCCGTTGCAAATTCTTCCGGTTGCGAACTATCATCGTCATCGTCAGCTACTTCTTCAGCCTGTGCCTGTTGTTCATTGTCGACAGCATCAGTCTCCAACCCTAGCCAAGCTAATGGATCAAAGCCGATTACGTCTTTGTTTTTATTTGTTGCCATAAATCATCACTCTGTCATTAAGAAAGTCTTGAGCAAGATCGCGAAAATCATTTGCCGGTCGACTATTCGGACTGTATTCCAATATGGTTTTACCAAAACTGGGGCATTCAGCTAGCGCCGAAGCTTCTCGAATGATCGTTGCCAGCACCTGCTTAGGAAAATGCGTTAGTACAATATTCAGCACCTGTCTTGCCATACGTCGGGTACTCGCAAACCTGGATATGACAATCGCCAGTTTATAGCGCCGCTTTAAGGCTTTTTCAAAACGCCTGATGGTTGCCATTAAATGCGACAAACCTTGTAGCGATAGAAAATCCCCAGTCATTGGCACTAGCACTTGATCAGCCACTACCAAGGCGTTAGCAATTAAAAATCCTGATGATGGCGGGCAATCGATAAAGACAAAATCCTGATCGGCAAAATAGCTTCCTAAGGCGGTTTTTAACACCATGCCTTTGGGCTGTCCCGCCGCTAACAACTGCTCAATATCCTTAAGACGAGGACCTGCCGGCACCAATGCCAAATTATGTCTGACCCGAATTACCTGCTGCAGAACAGTCTTTTTGGCCAGCATGACTTCGTCTATACCACCAATGTCTTGAGTAATAATGCCCAACGAAATAGCAAGTTGTCCTTGTGGATCAAAATCAATAGCCGTCACCTTATAACCCACTTCAGCCAAGGCATGGCATAGGTTAGTCGTTGTGGTGGTTTTACCTACTCCACCTTTTTGATTAATGACGGCGACTACTTTCACTTGTGGCCCTTAAAACAAGCCATCAATACTCTCAACCTCGTCAGAGTTGAGTAATTTGTCGACATCTAACAACATAATCATGCTTTGTTTATAGACATGCATACCTTGCATGTAGCGGGTGTCGATTTGGGTGCCAAAATTTGGGGTTTTTTTAATGTCCTCCAGGTCTATGTCTAATACATCTGACACCGCATCCGCGACTACGCCAATTACAAATTGTCCGGCGCTATGTTTGACACTGAGCACGATAACTACCGTTTTTTGGCTGTATTCGGCACTTTCCAAACCAAAACGTTCACGTAAATCAACAATGGGAACCACCGCACCACGCAGATTCAAAACGCCTTTAACAAAATATGGCGTATTCGGAATCACCCGTACCGGCTCCCACCCTCTTATTTCCTGCACTTTCAATATGTCTACGCCGTAGGCTTCGCCAGCAAGCTGAAAAGTCAGGAATTGTTTTTGTTGTCTTGTATCAGTTGTCATTGTTTAGCGTCCTGTCAGTATCGTAGGGTGTTGGTGTTTAGGCGGCGCTTTCTACCCACCCTACTCGATTCAATATCAAAACTCTTCCCATTCGCTGTTATCGACTTTAGGCTTACTGGCAGCAGCTGGCCTGGGGGCTGCTGCTTTGGCTGGCGCATTGCTGCGCGTCGGCGCTCTGACAGATCCCCCTTGTCCTTTAACTTTGAAGAAATTAATCAACTTTGTCATGTTGCCGGATTGCTCGCTCATCGCCATAGCACTGGCGGCTGCCTCTTCAGCTAATGCAGCATTTTGCTGGGTAATATCATCCATTTGCGCAACGGCCAGATTGACTTGATCGATACCTGAGGTTTGTTCAGCACTAGCCCCGGCGATATGTGCAACCAAATCACCGACCTTGGCGACGCTTTCGACAATTTCATTGAGTGCGGCACCCGTTTCATTTACAAATGCAGTGCCGGCTCGCACTTTTTGCACGCTGTTTTGAATTAGTTCATTACTTTGCTTGGCGGCATCGGCACTTCGTTGTGCCAAGTTGCGTACTTCTGTTGCCACCACTGAAAAGCCACGCCCTTGCTCACCAGCCCTGGCCGCTTCTACTGACGCATTCAATGCCAATAGATTTGTTTGGAAGGCGATTTCATCAATCACGCTGATAATTTCAGCAATCCTGTTGCTGCTTTCGTTGATTTCTTGCATGGCTGCAATGGCTGATTTGACCACATCGCCACCTTTTTCAGCCAATTGCCTGGCTGATTCGACCACCTGATTTGCCTGTTGGGTATTCTCAGCATTGTGTTTGACGGTGCTAGCCAGCTCTTCCATACTGGCGGCAGTTTCCTCGAGGCTGGCGGCTTGCTGTTCAACCCGATGTGATAAGTTATTGTTACCACTGGCCATTTCTTGTGCTGAACTGTCTATAAAGATTGCGGCATCGCGTATTTGCTGCACAAACTCACTCAGCTTTGCAGTAGTGTCATTGATATTATTTTTGCACTCTGCGTAAACACCTTGATATTCATTGGTAATGGCGCTGGTCATGTCACCTGCGGCCATCGCCTCCATAACGCGATTAATATCGCTGAAAGCAGTTTCTATGGTGTCTGTTAAGTCATTAATCCCAGCTGATAAGGTTTTGGTAAAGCCATGCTTGCCACTCATACTAATCCGGTTGCTTAAATCACCTTCTTTAACGCCTTGCACCAGCTGTTCAATTTCCCCTTCTATATGAACTTCTTGAGTTCTATCAATCCATTCTGCGACATAGCCAAGACGCTCTCCGTTTGCATCAATCACCGGATTGACAATAACGCTAAAAGTTCGTCCCGCGATGACTAATTCCGACGTCATTGCCTCAGTCAAGTTTTGCAATTTTTCGCGCTGATGGTTTGAGTGTTTATTGAAAATATTGAAATCACTGCCTAATAATCTATCAACACCGAAGTCTGGGTACTCCCTGCGCAAATCGCTTTCAGCATTTTTAAACAATTGGATGGCTGATTTGTTAACAAAAATAATATTGAACGTGTTATCGGCCAATAACACACTGGATTGCACATTTTCCAGACCGCGGATAATACGTAAAGCCTCGGCGGTGCTTTGCTGAGTTTGCGCAATATCGACACCCAGCTTTACTTCTGTCGCGTACAAAGCCCTAAAAAAATCACCTATCAAATCTTTGCGCTTAATATCTAAAGGGCTACCAAATTTTCCTTCACTTAGCCGGTACATAGCATGAATGGATTTTTCAATCGACACGCCGACTGTTTTAACAAAGTTCCATAACGTTACTGTTGCCAACAGGGCAGAGAGCACAGCGCCAGCCAATAGAATAAACTCTCCGGTTTCCGCCAACCGGTAACTTAAGTAAATTATTGGAGCAAGAAATCCGGCCAACATTAAATACATTTTGCCGTTGAAAGGCATCTGTTTAATATTTTTAACTAATGCCGACAAGCCCTTAGGATTTATTGCGGCTTTTTTATTTTTGATGTCACGATGTAAACGTTCAGCCGCCTCAACGTCCTTTGGCTTAGGTACATGTCGAACTGATAGGTATTCATGCACTTGGGCATTTTTAAATACCGGCATCGCATTGGCATTGACCCAGTAATAATCACCGTTTTTGGTGCGATTTTTAACCATGCCATGCCATGGATTACCGCGCTGTAAAGTAGCCCACATGTCTTCAAAGGCTTCTTCCGGCATATCCGGATGACGCACGATATTGTGATTGGCGCCAATCAATTCTTCGCGGGTAAATCCGCTTATCTGTACAAAGGCATCATTAACGTAGGTAATATTGCCTTTTAAGTCGGTTCGGGTCACCAACACGGAGCCTGGACGCATCGGGGCTTCTTTATCGGTAACAGGCATATTTATTTTCATTGTCTTACCTCACAACTATGGCAGCTGCATAAAAAATGTTAGTTTTCATCTGACCCTAGGTCTTCCAGTTTTAATAATTTGTCTACATCCAGCAGCATCACCATGCGCTCGTTAACCGACACCAAGCCATTGATAAATTCGTTACTCACTTTAGTTCCAAAATCAGGTGCGTTCTGAATTTCAGTTTTATCGACATTAATAACATCTGAAACTGAATCAACAACGACTCCCATAATACGGGTTTTGTTACCGTCGCCTGCTTGAAGCACCACCACGACTGTCAATGGTGTGTACTCAACCCGGCTAAAATTAAAACGTTCGCGTAAGTCAATAATCGGCACAATGGCGCCGCGTAAATTAACCACGCCTTTTTCATAACTAGGTACATTGGGAATTCTCGATACCGGCTCCCAACTGCGGATTTCCTGAACTCTAAGAATATCTACTCCATATTCTTCGTTACCCAGTGCAAAGCTTAAGTACTGAACAGCATTACCCAAACTTTTGTTGTAGTTGGACTGTTCACTTTCTTTATTTGGGGATTCTTGTGCCATGCTTGTTTCCTTAATTCTTGTTGGGTGGGCAATCACTGCGCCGCTTAAAGCACCTATGTTTGCTACCGCCCACCGCTACATCCTCTATCGAACTGATAACCGCACTAGACCTGGTACATCAAGAATTAATGCCACCGAGCCATCGCCTAAAATAGTCGCGCCAGAGACACCTTCTACTCGACGATAATTGGCTTCTAGTGATTTGATTACCACCTGTTGCTGACCTAATAACTCATCAACAAGAAAGCCACATAACGCACCTTGCCCTTCGACCACCACAATCACGCCTTCGCTGGTTTTTGGTTTATTATTCGATTGCACATTAAAAATTCCGCGCATTCTAATTATTGGCAGGTACTCGCCGCGTAGACGAAATGTCTCTCCTTTGCCGGCGACTTTGTTGAGCATTTTTTCAGTGATATTAATGGATTCAACAATCGATACCAGCGGTACGATGTATATCTCGTCACCTACCGCAACGGATTGACCGTCTAGTATTGCCAAGGTCAGCGGCAGATGAATTGCAATGGTGGTGCCTTTGCCCAATTCCGAGATAATCTCTATGTTGCCACCCAAGGACTGAATGTTTCTTCTAACTACATCCATACCAACACCCCGGCCGGATATATCGGTGAGTTGTTCGGCGGTGGAAAAACCCGGCATAAAAATCAATTCGTAGATTTGTTTTTCAGTCAGCTGAATATTTTCATCGATTAAGCCTTTTTCTAGTGCTTTAGCCAACAATTTGTCTTTATTGAGCCCGCGGCCATCATCAATAATCTCTATAACGATGTGCCCACCCCGGTGATAAGCCTTGAGTTCTATGGTGCCGGTTTCCGGTTTACCCGCTGCAATACGTTCTTCTGGCATTTCTATGCCGTGATCCAAGCTATTCCTGATCAAATGCACCAGCGGATCATTGATCAACTCAACTACAGCTTTATCAACTTCGGTATTTTCTCCGACCAGTTTAAGGGTGATCTTTTTGTTTAACTTACTGCTAATGTCATGCACTAGGCGAGGAAAGCGGCTAAATACAAAGCTGATCGGCAGCATGCGAATGTTCATGACGCTTTGTTGTAAGTCACGGGTATGCCGTTCCAATTGCGCCAACCCTCTTTTGAGCTGCCCAACCTTATCCATAGTGAAGTTCTCACCAACCAAGCCAAGCATTGACTGAGTAATAACCACTTCACCAACCATATTGATTAGCGCATCGATTTTTTCAGTATCTACACGAATGGAGCTGGAGGCTTTAACGGCGGTTTTTGAAGATTCGGCTTCAGTGTCTTTTTTGGTATCAAGTGCCGGTTTAGGGGTGTTTTCAGGTTCAGCAACAGCAACCTGAATCGGTTCATCAATCTCAACATCTACTTGAACCGCTTCTACTACAGGCCCCGGCTTAATTACTTTTGGCTTAGCTATTGGCTGAATCTCTAATTCGCAATCGCCTTCAACCCAGCTGAATATCTCTTTGATTTCATCACTGGACACATTGCCAATTAACTTTAAATCCCAGGATAGATTACATTCTTCGGGGTCTAGCTCATAAAATTTGGGCACATCTTGTGCGTTAACTATTGCTGTTAATTCACCTAGCTCATTAAGTTCGCGGAATAATCTAACCGGATCATTGCCGGTTTTTAACAAATCCAAATATGGACAGAAGGAGATTTTCCAGCCCTGCTCACCGGCATCATCATCTTCCTGAACTGTAACTTCTGCAGCAGCTACCTGAACCTTAGGCGCCTCATTAATTGCTTTAGGTGCAGCTACCGGCACCACCACTTCGCTGACAACTCCGTTCAGCACCGCCTCAAGCGCGGCTTTATGCTGGGCAACGCTGACTTCATCTACATCCTGTTCATTTTGTATTGAAGCTAACATTTCCCTGAGGCAATCGACCGAACCCAACAATACATTAACGGCTGGCTGCGTAACTTGCCGACGACCATCGCGCATTTCATCGAGCAAGGTCTCCATGATATGGGTGTATTCGGCAACAACAGTAAAACCAAAGGTGCCACTGCCACCTTTAATTGAGTGGGCCGCTCTAAAAATGGTGTTAATCACTTCCGAGTCAACATCACCGACATCCAATGTTAACAACCCTGATTCCATGGCTTCCAGGCCTTCGAAGCATTCTTCAAAAAAGACCTGATGGAATTGTGACATATCAATAGACATAGACTTACCTGTGGTGTGTCTGAATGCATTCATTCATGGCTATTAAAGCCCGATTACTTTAACTTGCTGTTTTGCTGGGTAACTTAGGTATCAAAGCAGGAGGATTTAGCTTCCATTTATTGATGTTATCTGACCAAACTCAAGCCTGAGTTAACTTATCTAATTCAGCTTGCAAGTCGTCCTGGTGTTTTGTTGTGTCGTCATTAGAATCCTGCTTGTTCTGCAGGTCAGTAATAACAATTCGAAAAGAGTTGATTACGTTAAGCAAAACATCCCTGATCGGCGGCGTTATTGTTGCTGCTCCGTTACGCATATCATTTAGTTGCTTTTCAAGTGTATGGGCATATTCAGCAGCCGCATTAAAACCGAATGTCGCACTCCCTCCTTTAATAGTATGGGCCCCTCTATAAATAGAGTTGACCTGGTCCAGATCAACTTTTTCGAGATTTAAAGCATTTAGGCCCGACTCCATGGCATCAAGACATTCGAAGCATTCCTCGAAAAACACCCCATGAAACTGCGACATATCGATATTAATAGTCATAATTCTTCATCCAAGCAAATGAGGAGTTACCCCAACACCTTTAATAGCGTTTTTAAAAGCTGATCAGGATTAAAGGGCTTAACCATCCAACCTGTAGCACCAGCCGCCTTTCCTTCCATCTTTTTTTCCATTCCAGATTCAGTAGTCAGCATTAACATGGGGATAAATTTATATTGTGGCAGTGCTCGTAAATCCCGGATTAAAGTGATGCCATCTTTATTAGGCATATTTACATCCGTCACCACACAATCAAATTGTCTTGCTTGCGCTTTTTGCAAAGCATCAACACCATCTTCCGCTTCTTCGACATCGTACCCAGCAGCTCTTAAGGTAAATGAAACCATTTTTCTCATCGAAGCTGAGTCATCAACTGCAAGAATACTTGCCATTGTTTTCTCCACTAATTGCTAAATTTCAAAGGATAAACCCTATAAAGGACCAGAGTCCTCCTATCTCACGCGCTTGAGTATAGTTGAATATTTTTTGTGTGCTGGTTTTAGGATCTAAAAAATTCGATTGAAATTTTTGTCATATCAAAGGACAAAAATTGGCAAAAAATGCTTATTCCGGTGATTATTTGATGTACTGCAGAACTTGGATTCAGTCACCCAAGCATTGCTATTTTGGTATTTTTACGCTTTAAAACGTAAGCTGTTCTTAAGTTTGCCTGGTTACAGTCGGTCTTCAAATTAGATTACCCTTTGGGGGCTAAACATGACCGAACAAAGCAGACAGACTTTACATGCCATAAAACATTATTCGCGGCGCGGATTCTTTGGCTTGTCTATGTTGACTATCTTTTTTCTGAGTAGCTGCGCATCTAAACCAGTTTATGGTCCGACTTCCGAACCATCACCACTTACCTATCAACAAGAAACCAGTAATTCAACTCCTGTCACTGCTGCTGACGTAACAACCAGCAAACCCTATAACAAACCATATAAAGTGAGAGGGAAAAACTATTACCCGATTACATCCTCATCGCAATACACTGAGCAAGGCACTGCCTCATGGTATGGACAAGAATCTGGCAACATTACGTCTACAGGCGCAAGGTTTCGGCCGCAAGGCTTAACAGCTGCACATAAAACGTTACCATTACCATCAAAAGTACGCGTTACCAACCTTAGTAATGGTCGTTCGATTGTGGTGATTGTGAATGATCGCGGTCCATTTAAGGATGATCGTTTGATTGATTTGTCTCAAGGCGCGGCTAAAAAAATAGGCCTGAAAGGTTTAGCCAAAGTGAAAATTGAGACTTTGGAAGGCCCATCCACAAGCAATAACTCCCGCGCCAGCTGATTAAAACTAGCTACCAAAGTTATTTAGGCTTACAGCGGTTAATTTTGTTTAGATTAGAAACACACCGAACACATTTTTCTCAAGTCTCAGTAATTGTTGGTTTTTTCTTATCGACAAAATAGCTAGTAGCAATCGCAATTATCAACAACAAAGCCAACGCATAAATAACTATGTTGTCCCCTAATCTAGCAAAAGGCGTCAACCCACCCATTGGCAAAATCTCTCCGGTTAATACCGCAGTTTGAAATAACGGCGCCTGGGCAATAATTTTACCATCAGCAGAGACAATGCCCGTCAGGCCAGTATTGGTAGCTCGAAGCATGTAACGACCGGTTTCTAAGGCTCTCATTCTGGCAATTTGCATATGTTGATAGGGCTCAATTGAGTGCCCAAACCAAGCATCATTAGTTACGTTAACCAAATAGGCTGCATCAGCCAGACCTTGCCTGTAGACATCAGCAAAAGCATCTTCATAGCAGATAGAAGTAATGAACGAATACCCGCCTGCTTTTAGCAAAGGTTGTTCGGTGGCACCGGCAGTGAATTCGCCTAGTTTAATATTGATTTTATTCAGCACAAATCCCGATACCGGCTGCCAAGGCAAGTATTCGCCAAAGGGCAATAAATGCCTTTTTCGATACATTCCTTGTTGGCGGCCAAGCGCAATTACTGCGTTATAACGCTTGTTTTCAGCTTCATTTTTGTCCGGCACACTAATAATCAAATCACTATGGTGTCGCTTAGCTTCATCACTTAAAGGCATTAAGAACAGTTCATTAACTTGCGACAAAAATGCGGGTATTGCTGTTTCCGGCCAAACGATCACCTCAGAATCCCAGTGCTGCTCGGTCATATTTTTATAAAGTTGTAGCGTTTGGGCTTTATTTTCACTACGCCATTTTTGATCCTGCGCGATATTTCCTTGAACTAAAGCGACATGAATTGGCTCGCCGATTATGTACGTCCACTTAATAGTTTGTAAGTACCCGCCCAAAGACCATATCAGCAATATGCTCACCATCCCTAACACACGAGATTTTTTGCTATAAAAAGACGCTACGACACCGGCCGCAGTCAATGCCAATAAAAATCCCACTCCATAAACGCCTATCAATGGCACGTAACCAGCTAATGGAGTATCCAGCTGTGAATAACCACACAGTAGCCACGGAAAGCCATTAAGCAGTAGTGATCCTCTTATGAACTCGACCAACACCCAGACTACAGACATAATAAGCAGACGAACTGGAATGGCGCTTGTAAGAGCCAATTGGACTGATATGTATCCCGCCAATGCTGGAAAGAAAGCCCAAAATACAACAAACGCACTCGTCAACGTGATGGCTTCAATCGCGCTAGCACTGCCCATATCGTGAATACTGAAATAAACCCACGATACACCCGATGCAAAGACTCCCAATCCAAATAAAAAACCTCTAAGCAGTGCGCGAGCAGAACTAATGTTTTGCCAGGAAGCAAACAAGAACGCCAAAGCCAAAATAGCGGCATACGAATAATCGAATGGGGCAAAAGATAGGGTCAGTAACACTCCTACAATAGGAGCGCTTAATTCCCAGTAACGACAATTAGAAAATCTTAAGTGCTTATGCATGAAAATGATGCCAATTATTAGGCTGGTTGTTTTTACCCAAATGAACCTGCCTGGACCATTCGACAGGCAAAAAAAAACCCTGGCCGTTACCGGCCAGGGTCATTCTTCGTAATCTAAAAAATCAGATTAGTTATTAGGTAAAGCGAATACAGTCAAAGTTCCACCTAATTTGGTGAAAGAACTTAAGCTTCTGTATGCACCAACCGCTCCCAGACCTTCTGAGTTTGAGCCAGCTTCACCACTGTCAAGACCTGCAGCGATACCGATGCCTGCCCAACCGCCAATACCTGACAATACGCCAACATATTGTTTGCCATTGTAAGACCAAGTATTAACGTTACCGATGATGCCTGAAGGTGTTTTGAATTTATACAATTCTTTACCAGATTTAGCGTCTACCGCTTTCAGGTAACCTTCCAAAGTGCCGTAGAATACAACGCCACCAGCTGTTGCAACTGAACCAGACCATACAGAGAACTGCTCTTTGTTAGACCAAGCAATTTTGCCGGTTTTTGCATCGAATGCAGTAAATTGACCCAAGTTAGTTGAGTTATCTGGCTTGCCGGTAAGAACGTCAGCACCTGCAGGACCCATAGTTAATGTAGCACCAACATAGGGCTGACCAGCTGTGTAAGCTACTTCAAACGGTTCGTAGTCCATACACAGGTGGTTGCCTGAGATATAGAACAAGCCTGTTTGTGGAGAGTAAGACACAGGTTGTTGGTTCTTTGAACCTAATGCAGCTGGGCAAATACCTACTGAGTTAACGTCTTCGCCGTTTTGTTCAGTACTGTATTTAGATACAACTTCTGGACGACCAGTTTTCAGATCAACATGACTTGCCCAGTTAACTGACTTGTCGAATTTTTCAGCAACTAACAGTTCACCTGTTTCACGATCCAGGGTGTAACCAAAGCCGTTACGGTCGAAATGCACGATAGTTTTGTGCAGTTTGCCGTTAACTTCTTGATCAACTAAAACTGTTTCGTTGATACCGTCAAAATCCCATTCGTCATGTGGAGTCATTTGGTAAACCCATTTAACTTCCCCAGTGTCAGCATCACGAGCCCACAATGACATAGACCATTTGTTGTCGCCAGGACGTTGAACAGGGTTCCAAGTTGAAGGGTTACCTGATCCGTAGTAAATCAAGTTCAATTTAGGATCGTAAGAATACCAGCCCCAAGTTGTACCACCGCCAATCTTCCATTGGTCGCCTTTCCAAGTACTTGTACTTGAATCTTTACCAACTTTTGCAACTTTACCGTTTTCCCAGGTAGTAGTTTTGTCTGGGTTGATAATGGTGTCTTTGTCTGGACCGATGCTATAGCCTTTCCAAGCTAGCTCGCCAGAGTTAATGTCATAAGCAGCTAAGAAGCCACGTACACCGAACTCACCACCAGAAATACCAGTGATAACTTTGTCTTTAACAACAATTGGCGCGTTAGTGTTGGTCATACCCAACTTAGGATCACCGTTTTGTACGCTCCAAACACGCTTACCGGTTTTAGCGTCTAAAGCAGTCAAAACAGTATCAGATTGTTGCAAAAAGATTTTGCCGTCGCCGTAAGCCAAACCACGGTTTACTGTATCGCAGCACATTACTGGGATAGTGACATCAGCATCTTGAGTTGGAGTAAATTCCCAAATCACAGATTGAGTTTTTTGATCGATTGCGTAAACGGTGTTAGGAAACGGTGTATGGATGTAAAGAACATCGTTAACAACCAGAGGGCCGCCTTCGTGGCCGCGCAAAACACCAGTAGAAAAAGACCATGCAGGTTGCAAAGTTTTTACGTTATTTGCGTTGATTTGATCCAACTTGCTGTAACGAGTACCGGCATAGTCACCGCCCCACGTTGCCCAGTTAGCAGGATCTTGAGTCAGTTTTTCTAAAGCATCGTTAGCAGTTGAAATCGCCGGCGCAGCTAAAAGAGCTGCCACACTTGTGGCAAGCAGCCAGCTTTTTAAAGGCTTCTTCATATATTTTTCTCCTGGTACCCTGTTACTAGACAGAATAGTGTTATGTTTCTTTAGGACTAATATTAGTTTTTAGCGTGAATTCCCCATCCGGATAATCAGGAAATTTTCACTCTAAGCGCCTAAATTTAATGATTTTGCCCCAAATGTCAACTTTTATAGCTAATGAACCTAACTGTTATACAACCAGACATACAGCTATTTATCCCTTCACGCATTCCTCTCAACTTCAGAAAAACCTGGGTGCTCTCAATAATCAACCGCAGCACCTAAATTTATTCAGTTTCTGAACCCATCCAAAGTAAAATTAGTAGTTTCCAACCAGTGGGTACCGTTGGGCATAGCATATTTATTGGTCGGACGTAGAAAAAGTATACGGTAGGAAGCCTGATGAGCAGGAATTGATGTTGGATCAACGTAGCCTTGGCAAAACAATACCGGCTCACCTAAATCGGGAAATTTGTGATCGCATAACTTCTTATTGGTAGGATCACCTGCCAAAGCCAAATCGGCATCTGCCTGATAGGATGGACCGAAAAAACGAATCAAGTTGAGATTTCCCTGACTTAATTTCGGATTTGATACTAATACAGTTGGTTTATCAGCATCGTAAACGGCGTGGCTGAAAGTTACCATCTCTGTAGGTAGGTAGTCATTTCGTTCGTATTTAGGGGCGGCAAGAAACGAATGTACTAACTGTACTCGCCACATGCCGGGAATACCGTGTAGCCAAGCATAAACTTTTGGTTGCGATACCAATGCAAGACACAAAGCCCCTACAACCGCGATTTTAATTGACCGTCTCAAGCCATGATGCAGCAGCAGCGACCAACCTGCAGAGGATAGAAGGAACAACGGTGGTATGAGTAGGGCAAACATGCGGGTCTGGCTTGGTCCTTCTAGTATAAACTGGGGTATCCATGGAAGTGTAGAAAGTAACAGCCACACCCAACCGAAACGGACTAATTCCGACTGTCCTAGCCATCGCAGACAAACCATGGCACCGACCCACAGTAATCCACCAGCAACAAAAATAAGCCTGTAAGCCGGTACTCCATTGTGGGGGTCAGCGATTGTAAGACCCGATACGTATGCCAGATTATGATGGGGATCAGCGAGGGGATAAAATATATATGCATAGGCTACATAAAAACCAAAAGCGGCCAAACAAGTCGCTAAAAACGGTTTCCATGGCGTAGACCGATGCTTGCCTCTCCATACGATCAAATAAGCGACTAGAAAAGTCAGCCACGTCCACACGCTTTCGACTCGGGCGGTGTAACTCGCGAAGACAAGCAGACCGGATAGGATAGCCAATGGTAGGCGCCCGGTATTGATCGAGCGCAGCAATGCGAGTATTGATGCGCTGAGAAGGAAAACACACAGTACTTCACTGACCAGGTTGCCTGCAAGATAGCTATAAATGTCAGACAGAAAAAACAATAAGGTTGATATAGCCGCTCCTGTGAACCAAGGTAGTTCAGGCTCCCTCATCTTCCCGAGCATAAGAACGCTATAAAATAAGAATGCAATTCCAGTAATCAGGAAAGAGGTATAAAGCCAAGTCGCAAAAACAATGGCCGTTAGAGTGCTGCCGAAAAAGCCGACTACGCCACCAAGAACAGCAATGTGACCGATGCGAACAAAACGCCAAAACGCATGGGAAAACTCTTCACCTGCAGGCAAATTGCCATGAACTTGATCAACGATCTCTACAGCATGGCGAGCGTAATTGACAAAATAATGAGTTTCAGCGAAACGTTTGGCTTGATAAAGGTAAATCGGCGCATCCCAGTGCATGCCTTCCAACGGCCCTTCTTGAGCAGCTAGTAGAAGTGCCAATACCGCGAGTGAAATTAAAATTAGGCACTTAATAGCAGGCCTGGCAGAGCCATCAGTGTTTGTACCGTAATTTGATTGTTCTTCAAGTGCGGTCATATTCTCTACAGAGGCCATTGGAAAGATCCTAGCGTTAAATTTACTTGCCCTATCAGGTTGTTTGTACGTTTCATCAACCTGCCGAAAGGTCCAATAGCTATTGAGAAAATAGTTCACCAGCGTTGCGGGGATGATACCTATAAACTGATGAATCTGGGGAGGGACATCCGGAAATTGCGCAGATAGCAAGATAAAGGTTCCATAGCTTAAAACTAGCGATAGCAGTGACACCACATTAAATTTAAGCCCACGAATCCGGGTTGGATCTACAGTTTTCCGCCAGCGGAAGGTCCAATAATTATTCAGGATAAAATTCGAAACGATAGACAATTCAATAGCAATGGGAGATGCCAAGTATTTATTAAGTCCCATCCCGAGAAAAAACGTAAAAAAACACAGATTGACCACCACGCCAGAAAGCCCAACGATGGCAAACTTGATAAAGGTCTTAGAGCTGTGCAGCCGTATCCACCAGGCATTGATAATGAACTCCAAAATGTCGCGCAGCCCGAGCTTTGACTCCCCATCCGCTCGTTCCACAAATTCTACCGGTATTTCTTTGATACAAGCCCCGGCGACCTTAACGGCATGAAGCAGCGCCACCTGAAATGCATAACCCTGAACCCGCAGATCAGACAGATTAATTTTTCTCAATAGCGATGTCCGCATAGCCCGGAAACCCGCGGTGCAATCTCTAACGCCGTAAATACCGGCAACATTGCGAGCGACGGCATTGCCGCCCCAAGAATTGAGTTTCCTGTGCCAGGCCCACTCCTTCGGAATCGTGCCACCGGGCACATACCGACTACCGATCACAAAATCCGCTCCGGCGTCAATTTCCGCCATCAGTCGAGGCACATCTTCCGGCTTGTGCGAAAAATCAGCATCCATTTCAAATAAAACATCCGCCCGCAGCGTTTCCATTGCATAGGTCATGCCACGGATATAAGCAGAGCCCAGCCCATTTTTCTCTCCGGTAAGCAGATGCAGATTGTCGTATCGCTGTTTAAGAACCCGTACTAACGCTGCGGTACCGTCAGGTGAATTATCATCCACAACCAAGATGTGGCACTCATGCTTCATCAGGCTGAACTGATTATTCAATTCCTCCATCAGTGTCTGAATATTCCCAAACTCATTAAAAGTGGGAATGATAATGACCACTTTCATTGCAACATTTCCGCGCTTGCGGGCGCCATCCCCGAATGAACCAACACATAACCCGGCGGCTGTGTACTCATCGTTACCGAAACACACTTTTCTTTACGCAGGAGATTGATTAATCCAGGCAAAGTACTGCGTTTAAAATAAGCAGTCGCACTATCCAAAGCGAGAGTAAACCTCGGTGCCGGCAAAGGGGCATTGTCGTCAATAAAATCAATCTCGGCGATTAAATTGCCGCTACTCCCCCATAACTGTAATCGGCCGGGACCATCGCTACGGGCCTCAAATGTGTAATTATTGATTTCATGGACTTTGCATGACATATCGAATGCCTATATGAATTTTTTGATATGAACTTAGGCGTGGCAGCGGTAATTAGTGCGCTACTCGCACAACCTGCGAACAGATGCCGTTATTGATCGGATAGCGATTTGCTAAACAAAAAAAGGATGGCGACAAACTCGCCATCCTCTAATACAAGCAAGACCGAGTTGAATTAAGCCAACAGACCTACAGCATCAGATGCTGCTTGACGACGGCGTAACACACCAAAGCCCAACAGACCCGCCATCAATAACGCCAGAATGCCCGGCTCAGGCACACTGATACGGACGACTAAGTCTTCGTAGTCGTGATCGCCATCCGCCACAAACCCCCGGTCGGTCAAGCCAGCAAAGACCGCCGAGCCAGAGGTATCAAACTTATCCTTCGCCAGGTAAGGATCGACACCCAGGAAGAAATGTGCTTTATCAGGATTATCGTGGATATTAGGATTATCGTTGGGGTCTGTAGCTTTACCAGTACTGCCGACGTTGCCGACTGTGAAATTAGCATCCAAATTTACGAATTGGAACGGGATTAGACCGGCAGCAAGGAAGTGTGTAACTGAATATCCAGTATATTGCGGAGGAGTACCGCTCACTCCTGTGGTGGGTGAAGACCTGTTATCAAATATCGTTTCCCATGCATTACCGATGTAGAGTTGGAAAATATCGTGATCCGCCGCATCGCCTTTGCCTAGGAATTGGAACGTCACATCACCGGCCTGATCCAGCTTGAGATATGAGCCGTCATAGCCTGAGATACCATCATGTCCAAATCCCGGTGCCGGACCCGTGTCCGTAGCAAAGCCAGTGCCGGGGGGCCACCCACCCAAAACCGTCGGTAAACCCGCCCCCGGAACCTGTCCGGGAGTAGTTGGATACGGTGCAGAGCCTCCCGGATCACCGATGGCTTCCTGAACGCCGGGTATGATTGTCAGTAAGTTCGCATTGGCCACGCTGACAGCTCCCGACAGGGCAAATACCCCTGACATTAACAAGCTACTTGCTAATAATTTAAATTTCATTTTGATTCTCCAAAGTAAAAAAATTTGCATACAAATACGACAATCAAACCCTCCTTAGACAAGGAATAAGCCACTGTATTTGTAGGATTTTTATACCATGGAGAAAAATCCGTTAATATTCGTACAACTACCTAATGGCGTGTAAAAAAGCACCTCCTCGGCTGTTGATTTAAGAAGCGTCTTGCCAGATTGATTTCGCTCATGGCTCGCCCGAATCCACACGAAAAGAACAACACACAGGGTCTACCAAATAACTCCTTAAGGATTTACGGTCGCGCTTCTTGTGTGCTTGCTAATTTCGCAACCGCCATGCCAGCAAAGTTAAGTACAATAAGCGCCCGCTATTTGAGTTAACCACATGGCCGACCACGTTGATTATTAGAATTGCTCTGTTGCTGTTTATTGCTGCCATGGCAACTTTGTTATTGGCAGACCTACTGTCATGGCTGGCTGTGCCTGCCTTGCCTGATGTGCTGTCGCAACTGGGTTTAGTAACGCTGCTAAGCGCATTTTTCGTGTTATTGGGGGTTGTCTTGGCCCATGGCTTAAAAATCACAGCCCGTGCTATTGCCGATTATTTTTCATCCGCACAAAGAACAAGGCGACGGCTGTTATTTGCCCAAGCACGGCAAGACCAGGTTAAGCGGCTGTTTTATTTCCGCACCGTGCAATTAAAATATTTCAATGCACTAAAGCGCACCCGCTTGTTAAAAGCCAATAATCGAAAACACATCCATTTATTATCTAACGCCATTAGCCGGCAATTAATGTCTGTAAAACCTAGCCTTGCCGCGGAAACATTTAAAGAATTGCAACAGCAAAATGCCCGCCACCGGCGCCAACAAAATGTTGCGGCGTTGTTACAATTGCAGCAACAAATTGCCAACCTTACTGATAACAAATGACTACTCTAAAAAACTGGGTGTTTGCGATTGTTCACCTGTTTCATTCGGTAAAGAGTGAAAACTTGCAGTGGCAGCAAGATAATCAAGGCAGCCAAGCCCGACTTAAACAAGCACAGGTACTGGCCGAAAAAGCGTTAGAAGCGGAGCTAAAGAAAAAAAGCGTGCAGCTGGAACACGATATTGCCCTGTTAAAAACACGGCACGATGCTGAACTATCGATGTTTAAAACTAAGTGCAAACAAGATGTTAAAGACTATAAACAATATTTGGATTCGCTAGATCAGCTCAAACGCTCCATCCAGACCAGTTACACGCGTTTACCGGAAGCGGTCGCTTTTACCATCCATCATCATGCCAAGCATTTGCTCAATGAAATGTGGGAAGCGGACAATTTTGAGGCCAAGATGCACTATGAAATGCAGTTGATCACCTTCATGACCACTGTGCATGAAGACGCGCGCTTGCATCTGGAGGGAGTAGTTAACGAAAACTTACCGGAAAGAACATTGCAGTTAATCCAGCACCAATAATATTGATGTCGATTCGAGGTGTCACATGCTTAAAATCATTCAGATCCCCGTTCTGACCAACAATTATATTTACCTGCTACACGATACCGCCAGCGGCAGCACTGCTGTGGTCGATCCGGCGCTAAGTCAGCCGGTGCTTGATGAGTTAAAACATCAAGGTTGGCGGCTAAACTGGATACTTAACACCCATCATCACTCTGACCATGTCGGCGGCAATCTGGAATTAAAAGCTAAGACCGATTGCCAAGTGATTGCTGCAAACTCAGATAAAGATCGCATACCCGGCTTTGATAAGGGCGTTGACGACGGAAATGTAATCAAGATTGGCCAATATGCCGCTAAGGTGCTTGCAACCCCCGGCCATACCAGCGGACATATCGTTTATTATTTTGCCGATGCAGCGGCGCTGTTTTGTGGAGATACCTTGTTTAGCATGGGCTGCGGCCGTTTATTTGAAGGTAGCGCAGAGCAAATGTGGCAGTCATTACAGAAACTAAAAGCCTTGCCCGGCGATACTCGGATCTATTGTGCTCACGAATACACCCAAGCCAACGGCCGGTTCGCATTAACAGTGGAGCCTGAAAACCAAGCACTACAACAGCGCATGATTGAAGTTAATCAGCTGAGAAGAGAGAATCGCTCGACGGTGCCGTCAATCCTGCAACAGGAATTGGACACTAACCCATTTTTAAGAGAAGACAGTCTGGCGCTGCAGCGACAAATTAACTTCGAAGGCGAGATGCCTGTCTCTGTGTTTGCAGAAGTCAGGCGTTTGAAGGATCATTTTTAGAGTCAGACTGCGGCACCCATAAATCACCTAATGCGAGCGTAACTTCATTAAAGGGCGGCGCTTGAACTAACTCATCTTCTTGCCAGGTATGTTCCAGTAACCAGTGGCCTTCGTGCAGTGTATAGACCTCAAGTGTCCGACAATCGGGATCGACTAACCACAACCAGCTAACACCTTGCTCGGCATAAATGGGCATTTTTACCGCACGATCAATACGGGCAGTGCCGGGCGACAAGACTTCACAAACCCAATCGGGCGCGACAGTAAAATATGCTATCTCGGGCAGTTGCGGCAAACGTTCGCGCCGCCGGGTCCGCCGCGACCACGTTGATAGGGGCTGACGAATTCACCGCCAATGACAGACGAGGCCAGTGAATGTCTGGGTGATGGCCTCGGCTGAGTGATCAATTGCCCATAAAGAATCTCGCCGATTAGATTGTCGGGCAAATCATACAGATCTTCGTAGGTTGCAAAGCGATGCGCTACAGATGTCATACGAAGATCCTCCCGGTTCTGATGAAAAAGCTACCTTATGCTTTAGGACGCATGTGGGGAAATAATAATACATCGCGGATTGACGGCGCGTCAGTAAACAACATCACCAATCGATCGATACCAATGCCCTCGCCTGCTGTAGGCGGCATGCCGTGTTCCAGCGCGGTGATGTAATCGGCATCAAAATGCATGGCTTCATCGTCGCCCGCTTCTTTTTCTTCCACTTGTTTTTGAAAGCGCGCCGCTTGATCTTCAGCGTCGTTAAGCTCAGTAAAGCCATTAGCAATTTCACGGCCGCCGACAAAGAATTCAAAACGATCGGTCACATGCGGATCATCATCATTGCGTCGCGCCAAAGGCGAGACTTCAACCGGATACGCAGTAATAAAGGTAGGATTCATCAACCGGCTCTCGACGGTTTTCTCAAAAATCTCAATCTGAATTTTGCCTAAACCGTAGCCCTCTTTAACCGGAATATGCAGCTTGTTGGCTACTTCAACAGCGGCTTCACGAGTCGCAATATTTTCTGCTGTTAAATCTGGATTAAAGTGCAGAATCGATTCAACCACGGTCATGCGATCAAACGGCTTGCCAAAATCATATTCTTGGCCTTGATAAGTAATCACTGTTTGCCCCAGCACTTCTTCAGCAATACCGCGCAGCATGGCTTCAGTGGTATCCATCAAATCATGATATTCAGCGTAGGCCTGGTAAAACTCCAGCATAGTGAATTCGGGATTATGACGAGTAGACAAGCCTTCATTACGGAAGTTGCGGTTGATTTCAAAGACGCGTTCAAAACCACCGACCACCAAGCGTTTTAAATACAGCTCGGGCGCAATACGCAAAAACATATCCATGTCCAAGGCATTATGATGCGTGGTAAACGGGCGCGCCGTGGCGCCGCCTGGAATGACCTGCATCATGGGCGTTTCAACTTCCAGAAACTGGCGTTCAATCAAAAATTGGCGAATATAGGCAACAATCTTTGAGCGAACAAGAAAAGTATTGCGCGATTGCTCGCTCATAATCAAATCCAGATAACGCTGGCGGTATTTGATTTCCTGATCGGCAATCCCATGGAACTTTTCCGGTAACGGACGCAACGCTTTGGTCAGCAAACGAATATCATCGACCTTAACGCTCAGCTCGCCTGTCTGAGTGATAAACAACACGCCTTCCGCACCGATAATGTCGCCAATATCCCACTTCTTAAACTGTTCGTTATAAAAGCTTTCAGGCAGCGCGTCGCGGGTCACATACAGCTGAATTTTGCCGGACATATCCTGAATATGCGCAAAACTGGCTTTGCCCATCACGCGCCGGGTCATCATTCTGCCCGCCAATTTTACGCGGACAGGTTCAGCTTCCAATTCTTCTTTGGTTTTTTCGCCGTATTCAGCCAGTAATTCACCAGCGACCACATTGCGGCGAAAATCAGTAGGAAACGCAATCCCGCCATCTCCGCGTAACTCGTTTAATTTACTGCGGCGTTGTTTAATTTGTTCTTGTTCGTCTTGTGCAATATCTGACATATATTTATTGTATGGTTAATAGATGAAAATCTTTTATCTACCTAAGTTATTTGATTATAGGGATACTTAGTAAGTGAGTTATTGCGATTTTTCTTTAAGGGTTTATTGGGAAACTTGAATCTCTCGCAGAAACAGGGGGAGTAATATCAAGTAATTTCCAGTCCATTCTATATAGATACATATCTTCAATATAAACTCCCCCTAGCGTATTTCTGCCTAGTCTATTATTTCCAAGGGTAGCGCCTCCCAACACACTGCGTTTTATAGCCTTGACAATGCGGTTATCCGTATCACTTACATTAATATCGTGTAAAGCAATCACGTATTCATCAGTCTTTGCAGACTCGTTAATATCGTCAATACGCCTGTAATAGCTTTTAGGTCCTTGACTTTCCACAAGAGGTGAAACTATCGTAAGCTTCCAAGTTTTATCATCGGCATCCAATATCCAAAAAGCAGCCTGGACTTGTGAATCAGTTTCATCTAATCGCTTTATTAGAGATTCACCCGCTAAAAGCATCTCCTGTGAGAACCATTGCGTCATAAATATTTCTTTAGCCATGGCAGCATTCCTGATTCGTTGTCGGTAATTGCAGCAAATAGATCATGCGCCTCTTGTTTTTTAATGCCACATTCATAACGTGACTCCTCTGACCATTCAATAACAACTGCCCAATTCAATTTAAACTCTTTATTTCGTCTTTCTTGTTCAGTTAGTTTTTGTTTCAACCCTGCAGTAATGACAAGATCAGCAAGCTTATGTGTGTAACAATCGTTAGCAAGTTTTTTATCTGGAAAATCAAACTCTTTAACTTGCTTGGCAATACACGCTTTTAAAGTGCATTCTAAGGCATAGCCTGCCAAATAGTAGGCTCCTTGATAACAATCCGCAGCTAACAAAATTTCAGCCTCTTTAATTCTGATGGCTGCTAGTTTTTCAAGTTCAGCTTTATTCATAATTGCAACTTACAACCCGCTCTTTAAGCTGGCTTCGATAAACTGATCCAAATCCCCATCTAAAACCGCCTGGGTATTGCCGGTTTCCACGCTGGTGCGTAAATCCTTGATACGCGATTGATCCAACACATAAGACCGAATCTGGCTGCCCCAGCCGATGTCCGACTTAGAATCTTCTAAGGCTTGTTGGGTTTCGCTGCGTTTACGGATTTCCAGCTCATACAACTTGGCTTTCAGTTGCTTCATGGCCGTGTCGCGGTTTTTATGTTGCGAGCGGTCGCTTTGACATTGCACGACAGTATTCGTCGGTATGTGGGTCATACGCACGGCGGATTCGGTTTTGTTGATATGCTGACCGCCTGCGCCACTGGCCCGATAAACATCCACACGCACATCGGCAGGGTTGATGTCGATTTCAATATCATCATCAATTTCCGGCGAAACAAACACCGAAGCAAACGAGGTATGTCGGCGATTACCTGAATCAAACGGCGATTTTCTGACCAAACGATGTACGCCGGTTTCGGTGCGTAACCAGCCGAATGCGTATTCGCCTTCAAACCGGATAGTGGCACTTTTGATACCTGCCACGTCGCCTGGTGATTCTTCAATCAGCTCGGTCTTAAAACCTTTAGCTTCACCCCAACGTAGATACATGCGTTCGATCATTGATGCCCAATCCTGAGCCTCCGTGCCGCCGGATCCGGACTGTATATCCAAAAAGGCGTTGTTAGCATCCATTTGCCCGGAAAACATCCGGCGAAATTCAAGATCGGCAACTTGTTTTTCAAAATGCGCCAGATCAACAATGACGGTTTCAACTGTATCTTCGTCATCCTCTTCAACGGCCATCAGCAACAATTCTTCGGCATCGGTTAAGCCACGGTCCAATTCGTTAATCGTGTTTACTACGACTTCCAATTGCCCGCGCTCTTTGCCTAGTGCTTGTGCTTGCTCAGGGTTATCCCAGATTTTGGGGTTTTCCAGCTCTCTTAATACTTCGACTAGTCGTTCATTTTTAACATCAAAGTCAAAGATACCTCCTAAGAGCATCAGTACGGCTCTTAAGGTCGGCTATTTTATTTTTTATCGGGTTTATTTCTTGCATACGCTGTGTAACCAATGACAGTTGATACCGACCCGATGTAAGGTCGATGCAAAACCAGTACTGACGGTGCAGTATTGATGGGTAGATTCTTAAAATGGTTAGGGATTATAAACCATAAGCCCAACGGGTTCACTCCGAAACCCAGGATAAGCGCCGCATCCACTCACCTGTTGGCCTTAGGTTATTGAGAAATAGTATGCTCTTGACAGATCTTTTCGCTATCAGATTTGCTCAAGATTTCTTTGGTTAAGTTGCAAAAGAAACCATCTTTGACGATGGTAAAATGTTTGCATGTTTTACATAAACCAAATGACTGTGATTGATTGGCTTTTTGTAATGCAGTTAACGCGTTAACAAAGACTTCTTTCTGATCAATAAACTGAGTACTGTTAAAAATCGCAGTGGCCTGTTTAAATAATTCCGCTGATTTAGCCTTGTTTAATACCACATCGCCTTCTGCAGAAAGCTTCAGGTGCACCACTCGGCGATCAGCTGCATCAATTGTCTTATCAACAAAGCCTCTTTTTTCTAGTAAAAGCAAAGTTTGCGAGACCGTGCCCCGAGTCATCCCCAAATAATTGGTGAGGGCACCAGGAGTATCGCTATAACGGTTGCAACGCGCTAAGTAATCCAGCACTTGCACATGCACAGGACGCAGACCTAACTCCGTACACACTTTACGTTCTTCGGCACGAATTAGTGCTGCCATTCGCTCAATCAAATCAAATATATCAACTGGTTCCATAGAGCCTAAAAATGTTTTGTAAATTTATTAACTGTCACGAGTATGGCTGTATTCTCTCGCCAGGCAAGCTACGGCGGCCGCTGGCGCACAATCTGCTGTAGACATCCCTGTTTGAATTTGTGCATGCTCTACCAATAGTTCAGAAAAATCCCTATATGGCCGCCCCAAATCTAATGCCAATTGCCGAACCAAAAAACGGCCAACGCCTGCACCGATTATTGGCGAGTTTTTTGCCAACGGTTGTCGAGATAATTGCCGCTGACAAGCCCTCTGTATCTTGTACAATTGTTGCGCACGAATATCTTCGGCCAATTGCTGCCAGCGCGGTAATTCATCATCAGAAAAATCGCAACCGATCATTCTTGCCAGACGCTTAGCACTTGCGAAGACTGTCTTTTCTGCACCGTCGGCAGTATCAGTTTGGTCGTGGCTTTCGTCCAACTCACCGGTGAGCCGGTAAACATCCGCCATAGTCGCAAAATATTCGGCCATCAAGCCAATCTCCCTACCTTTATCTAAAGCGGTTTGCGCCACCGCCATCACGGCAGTTCTGACGATACCGGTATAGATAAGTTCCTGTGATAACAAGCGCTGATAGTCGCTAACACCTTCGGCCAACACTTGGCTGTCACAAAGCAATAAAATATCAGTGGTCGTGCTGCCAATGTCAACAAACAACCCATTACCTATTTTCTGGGCTGTCAACGAAGCGCTGGCAAGCCAATTAGCTGAAGCAATGGCTTCATAATGTTTAACTGCAATTTTTGAAGACTCAACGAAACCTTCTTGTCCGGCATAAATCAAGAGTTCAGTATTCGGCAATAAAGTACGCATGGTATTGATAATGCTGACGACACCAGCATCGCGGTTAGCAAATAAATCTACTAGTTCGCCGGTCATAGTAATAGCGTGAACCGTATCGCCACCCGGCATGCCTGCCAAAATCATATTCACTGCATTGCGCAGTTGATCCAGCCCTTTCCATAATGGGCACGGTTGCTGATAAACCGCGACACAACAGCCATCGGTATTAACTAGTGCTGCTTTAACATGGGCCCCGCCAATATCCCAGCCGATGGTATTAACTCGCATGTGCTGCCTGTTGTAGGTTAATTGCAATAGGTTGATTTCGCAGCGGCTTAAGCTCTGGATCACTGTCGAGTAACTGCAAAACAGCTTCTGCTATATTGATTCCTAGCGCGGCGTAAATTCCGGTAAACGATGTAGTCAATCGAGGGTTTATCTCCAGCACTAAGATTTGTTCATTGGTTTCAATCAAATCAATCCCGACATATCCCCAGCAGTCCGGTACAGCCCGAGCAACACTATCGGCTATATCCTGATAGTCAGAGCTTGCCGGTTGATAATTAACAATAATTTCTGATAACTGATACTGCTTGTCGATAAGGCTGAATTTCTGCAAATTAACACACACCAACCACGCTTTACCTTGTTTGAACAGACATGACAGACTGGTTTTATGACCTTTTAAATGTGGCTGAATGATGTATTCTCCTTCACGCTTCAGCATTTGCTCATAATCGTTAAACTCGGTAATCAAATAACTATCAGCACAGCCTACTCCATCTATCTGCTTAACCATCCATTCACCAGGCAAATATTCATTCCGCTCAAAAATTCGCGTGGCCACCGTGGCTATTTGATGCGCCTTAAACCGTTCATAGGTTTTGTACTTATCTCCAGCAATAGCTACAGCGCTCGCAGGCGATGTCAGGATTATTTTACCGAGCGCCTCTATCATTTGACATAGCTGTTGCAAGATACCATCAAATTCCGGAGCTACTGGCCAGACCGCATCACAACGGCTCGCGGCAATAGTAAATTGTTCCAGCACATTATGCTCAGGTCTAACTGCAATAAGTTCACATCCATGATGAGCAAGATCAACAAACCTTTCATCCAATAACACGGTTAACTGCAATTGCTTGGTTGCGGACAAATTATCAAGTAAAGCTGCCAACATTAAGCGCCCTTCCCTGACTAATGACTCAGGCAGCTCCTGATTATTAAAACCACCGCCGGTGATATACTCAAATATCAGAATTTTCACGTTACCTTCGCTTTAATAACAACAATGGATAATGAGAATTCAATAAACCATTGTAACATAAGAGTATTTTTTTAAAATCGATGAAAATCATCCCTGTAATAGATCTGAAGGATGGCATGGTTGTACTCGCTCAACGAGGCAACCGCGACAAATATCAGCCAATCAGTAGCCCATTGTGCCAATCTGCTGATATTTACCAGGTTATCAAGGCATTTTTGAAAATCTACAGCTTCAATACTCTATATATCGCAGATCTAAATGCAATCACCGGACAAGGTGATAATGATGAACTTTTAAAGCGAGTGCTAACTGATTTTACGGAAGTTACTTTCTGGATAGACCGCGGCTACCAACCCTTTCCACAATCCTCAAAGTTACCAAGTAACTATTTACCTATATTGGGGAGTGAGTCTTATCAGGATGATAATATTTTAGAAATTCAAGAATACAAAAAAAAATTCATTCTCTCGTTGGATTTTGCTAATTCTTGTGCGCTAGGCGCAAAAACGTTATTTTCTAATCCTTGTTATTGGCCTGACAATATTATCGTTATGACTCTGGAGCGAGTAGGCAGTCATGATGGTCCCGATTTTCAAAAACTGTATGATTTTTCCAGACACTATCCTGATAAGCGATTTATTGCCGCTGGCGGCATACGTAACGCAGAAGATTTAGTTGCCTTGCAGAAGATCGGCGTTCATCAGGCTTTAGTTGCCAGTGCCTTGCATTTTGGTCACTTCAATGCGAGTGATATTTCAAACCTTCAGACAAAAAAATACCCCGCCTAAGCGGGGTATCATTATTCGAACAACTAAATTAAATCTTAGTTAGCAGCGAATGGGTGTACAGATGAACCTTTAGCAGCAACTACTTCTTTAGCTGTTGGAGTTCCTGCAACAGCACGAGCGATAGCTTCTTTAGTTGCTTCGTAGTTGTACTGTTGAATTTTAGCGTCATCTTCAGCAGCCCAGTGAATGAATACACCGACAGAGATGAATAAATCATCAGCTTCATCAGCTGGGATTGTGCCGTTTTCAACAGAGTCAGCAACAGCAAGGGCAACACCACGTTGTGCTGGGCCAAACATTTGAACAGCTTGTTTAGCACCTTTGATAGTTACTTTGTTGAACAATACAGTTGCAGGCTTAACCAACAGGTTAGGAGCAACAACAGCTAATAAAGTAGAAAAGCCATCTTTATTGTTTGTTAATGCATTTGCGAAAGCAGTTTCAGCTGCAGAACCTCTTGGCCCAATGATCAGGTCGATGTGCGCAACTTCGTTACCTTCACCAACTAAAGACTCACCAACGCGTAAATTATTAATCTTTGCCATGCTTATTTTCCCCTGTTACAAAAAATGAAAAAACTCATAGTCTTATCGATATTCCTCGACTTAACTATTTAAATAATCAGCCTTACCTGCGAATGACTCGCCGACAAGATCCATTAAAAATGCTGTAAATACCGTTGCCACAGTCATATCAGCGGTTGTCCCTGGATTAATACCTAGTGACTTAAACTCCTTATCCAATTGGTAAAGCATGGGCATCAACTGCTTGGTGTCATCTGTACTAGCCAGTTCCACACTTAGTTGAGCCATTCTTATTGCAACCAGCTCGGAATACTGCTTTCCATGCTTTCTCTCAATATGACTATCAGGAATTCGACCTAACATATCAGCATAAACCGATAATGAGGCCCAACCATGATTGCCCCATCGATCGAGTGCAGAAGTATAGCTTAAAAGGGCAGTTTCGAAAATATCTTTATAATTAGTGACGTATTGCAATGCGATACGATCCTTACTGCAAGCTAGGCGCATAGCTTCTGTAAGATTAACAGTGGGAACTTGGTTAACATCTTGCTGCTCCGAATTCCCTAGCCCGCCAGGAGCTGCTAGGGTAATCGCTTTAAACACCCAACTAGCGTCATCGAGTGTTGTCATCGCTAAAATACGACTCAAAGCATATCTTAAGGTTTCACCTGCTTCAAAATTATTGATTGCCTGAACAAGCGGCGCGCAGAGCAGGATTATCCCTAAATTGGTATTGCAACCAACTGCTGCACGCGTGGCTTGGACAGCATAATAAATTTTTTCTCCCAGCGAATATTCAGGATTAGAAAGTGCCTCTGCACTGACTTCCGCACTCAATCTGAAATCAGCAACAGCCATACCATGGCCATCGGCATAAATACTGACATTTCCGGGTTTAAATGCTTGTAGTTCAATCTCACAAGCTTGCCGATACAAATTAGATATTTGTTGGGGTGTGATCACAATTCAAATGCCAATGCATCAGATGTTTCTTTACAAATAAGTCTATTAACCAAATCACCGGCCAACAACTCGGCAATATTAACATCGCAAACACTTTCCAAACCTTTCCACGCAGGAATACTATTGACTTCAATAATTGTGTAATCGCCTACTTCGTCTTTAATAATGTCGACGCCAGCGTAATCCATGGATAATGCATTTGCAGCTTTAACTGCCAATAAGGCAAGTTCAGGATCTAACTCTATTAATTCGCATGCCGCTCCACGCGCAACATTATTCAACCAAAACTTTCCTCGCCTACGCATTGCTGCAACAGCTAAGCCATTAATCACAAAAACACGATTATCAGAAAATCCCTCGCCCTCACAATGCACAAATCGTTGTAGATAATAAACACCATGACTACTGGTTAGCCAAAACAAATCAGTCATTTTTTCAATCCGTCGAATACCCTCGCCTTGAGAACCAAACAACGGCTTACTGATCAACATATTCCCTTTTTTTAATTCGACTTCAGCAATCGCTAATGCATTTTCTCTGTTACGTAACACCCAAGTCACCGGAGTAGGCAAGCCAGCATTATGCAGCAAAAAACTGGTCATGCCCTTGTCGACACTACGCTCCACAGCATGGCCATCATTGTAGACTGGAATTCCCGTTGCCTTTAAAGCATGCAAAATATCTAAGTATAAAACGACCTCCTCCAACGACCCGCCTGGCACACCTCGAACAAAAACAGCATCGGGGAGCATGTCTTCAAACCCAGGAATTCGAATTGGCAATGCTCCAGACTCAATTGTAAATTTACATTCGGTTAACGAAACAAAGTCACTGGCATAACCAAGGTCAGAAAAAGCTTGCCGTAATTGCCGACCATGCCAACCTGGATCATCTGTGAAAATAGCTATATGACCCACTTTAAAACTCTATGCTCCAAAAGATTGGTCTAATAAAGCATTATCTAACTGCCCGGCACGGAAGCTTTTACCTGAGTCGATCGCTGTGACAATCACACTGGCAGGACTAAATAGCATTGCATCAATCTTGAAGAAGTCATATTCATATTGCTTAAAAATATCGGCAAAGGGTTTTCCGTAATCTTTAGATGTGGAGCTGGGTAATTCATTAGCTAACTTTTCTGCAGCTTCATCACTCCCCTTGACAAAAATATGCACCTGGCCAGCAAATAGGATTGCATCATTCGTGCGTCCCATGGCTTTAACAAAATTTGGATGCGGTGGGCAAATAGGGGCACTGCCGCTGCCATCGATAATATTTTCTAAAGGAAAATGCAGAGCATGTGCCTTATGCATCGCCACTTCCAATACCCTTGCAACAACTTGAACTCCGCCAGCCAAACTGCTGGTTGGCGTTACAATAATAGTTAATTTAGAGGGATCGATTTTGCACGCCGCCGCGACTTTTTCAATAATCTCAACAGGAGGTAGCGCATCATTTTCAATCACTAAAACAGTTGCGTCAGCCTCATCGTGATAGGCCAACTCTTTGTAAAGCTCTTCAACAGGTTCCTGCTGACCATCTTTAACTTTGGTAGCCATTGCGCGCGCAGGTCCTGACCCTAGTGCATAATATTTTCCATGTGACAGGCTCCACCCGGCATACTGACTCCCCAGACAGCCTAAAACTGGATTGCCGGTATGCACATTGACTGTCAATGGCCAATTAGTAGTATAAGGACTATGGGTAATTGTCACAGTACCCATGCCACCAAGACAAATTTCAGCAATGATACGCCCAGCTTCCAAACCACCAGGCACGTTGATCCCCGCGTCAATAACGGTACATCCATTTGCCAACGCTTCTACACCAACCCTTAGTTTGTCAGCATTATTTATCAGTAGTTGAACTAATGGTTGGGTCAATTTATTGACGCTAGCTTTGTATTCCATTTTAATTAGTACCTTCTAAGTTTTGAATAAGTTGTTGCTGTCTAATTGCTAATTGCACAAGTACCAGCGGTGTATTTTTTTCATGCACAATAATACTGCAAATTGGCTGTCCTTTGCGAATCAATGCCCCTGCTTTCGGAATATCCACAACGCCTTCTGGCCAATAAAATTGCAACGGTATAGTGAGGTCATGCTCTGCATAAATAACTTGATATGCAGCAGTCCTTCTCTGAAGGGGTAAGTTAGAAGTTAAGTCACCATTGCATGCCCGTATATGACTGCTAAGTAAATCAGCGTCATAGAGTTGCATACTAGCTGGAGGGCGAGGATTAATTTCCAATACATAACTACATCCATTGGCATGTATAAAATCCAAAGAATTAAGGCCTAGCAAACTATATACTGGCACAAGCTTCTCTAACCATCCGATAACATTTTGCTTATATTCATCTCTCAAATCGCAACTATTAATGATCCCTGAAAAAATAAACTCTGTATTTTCATCAGAATTTAAAGTCCATTGCGTATTAAAACCGACAACTTGTGCATATTGACCATTAGCCAAAAACAACACTGAATATTGAACGCCAGTTAAAAATTTTTGCCAATAAACATATTTCTCTATATTACTGCCTTTACGAAATCGCTTAATACCTAACCCTCCATGTCCGAACATTGGCTTAATTAACCAATCATCAGCAAGCTCCGGCTCCATAAAAGAAACATCTGGATATGGAATCTCAAGTGCTTCAAGCGTAGAAAAAAAAATTCTTTTTTCTTGTAACGCCACAAAGGTTTCATGTGCATTCCCTAAAACCACTAGTTTTTCAGTTAAGTAACCCAAACTATCGGGATGTTCTTCAAAACCACTGCCATAAATCACATGGGAAATCGAATGACGGGCAATAAGAAAGTTCAGTGCGGAAATTAAATAATACCTGGATAGCTGGGGTATTTGACAACATTCAAGGGCAAACGCCTCAGTGTCACTATCGGCAAAAACATCAATAACTATTGGATTGAGCCCTATACGCTGTGCCGCGTAGGTCAGCATACGCGCAGACTGTCCAATGATGAGTAATTTTTGTTGCATAGCTAAGTCAAAAGTCCTGGGCATAAATTCAGTTAGCAACATAATGTATAAGCTACCGCGAGGTGGGAGTCGGGGGGCAATCTGCTTTAATGCTTACGAGATGAGTGAGGACACCGCGCCACTAGATAAAGGCGCGGTGCACCAGCATTTTCAACGGACCAGGCCCCTTGCCGCATCGGCCCCTATCGAGTTACTTAGCTTTCGGTGCCGTCGCGGGGCCCGCCGTATCGGCACT